>Ga0315339_1000113_pt1 | contig 128294 bp, 110 predicted proteins | sample ASW17metaG_FD_204514 | JGI IMG/M metagenome (GOLD analysis project Ga0315339, IMG submission 204514) | Ammonia-oxidizing marine archaeal communities from Pacific Ocean, United States - ASW #17 | ecosystem: Environmental > Aquatic > Marine > Oceanic | place: USA: California | collected 2016-12-05
GTACACTCACAACAGCATCTCGACGCGGTCGCTCGGCAGCTCAACGGACGGCCCCGTCAGACGCTAGAGTTTGAAACGCCTGCGGAAAGATTTAGCGCTTGTGTTGCATCGACCGGTTGAGCTCGCAAGCGTTACGGCGGGTCCGGTCCGGGAGGGTCGATCCAGGCGTCCCGCGGGGCTGCGAGACAGTGCCGGCGAGTCATCCATCTCGATGTCATGAGGTATATCTAGCCCCGCCGCCCGGAACATTGCATTCACCGGGAGATCTTCGTCGATCTGCTCGAACAGTATCGTCTCGTGTTTCGGGTCGTAGTTCACTTCGATCAAGTCACCGGCCTGAATCTGCTCCGTCGCAATCAGGTTGGCCATCGGATAGACGAGTGAGCGCTCGATGCCGCGCTTGAGGTGACGGGCCCCGTACTTCGGGTCCGTACCCTGTTCGAGCAGGAAGTCCTTGGCGGCGTTGGAGAGCTGAAACAGAAACGGAGTTCCGTTAAAGACGTGCTGCTGCACGTAGGCGAGTTCAAGATCGAGAATCTTGCGAAGTTCGTCCTGACCCAGCGTTTTGAAGACGACAACCTTGTCAAGCCGGTTCATAAACTCGGGCGTAAACTTGCGTCGAGCCGCGCTCATACCGGCTTCAAGCAAGCGTTTGCTCAGGGTGCCGGACCGGAATTCATGCGCTTCGCGCCGGCGCCCGGTAAAGCCGAGTTCGGGGTTCATCATGGCGCTCATCTCGGAAGCTCCGAGATTGCTTGTCATGAAAATGAGGGTCCGCGAAAAATCGACGCGGCGGTTGTCGCCAAGCGTCAACGTCGCTTTGTCGAGGATGCCCAACAACAAGTTCCACAGCGCGTCGCTGGCCTTCTAGATTTCGTCTAAAAGGATGAACGATAGCTTGAGGTCATCGGTGTGGTGTTGGTCGAGCACCTCCTGGCTGAGGAGCGGGTGTGTCTCGCGATGCCCCAGGTAACCCGGGGGCGAACCGATCAGCTTCGCGATTTCGTGGCTGTGTTGAAACTCGGCACAGTCGATCTTGATCACAGCGCGCGGGTCGTTCACCAACGATTCCGCCGTCGCTTACACAACACGCGTTTTCCCGGTTCCTGTCGGGCCGAGAAAGAGGAAGTTGGCGACCGGCCGGCCGGGGCTGTTCATTCGGGCGAGATAGGTCTGGTAGACGTTGATGATCTGGTCGATGGCCTCTTCCTGGCCGATGATCCGCCGCCGCAGATCTCGCTCCAGCTTTTCGGCATCGCGTCCTGTCAACCCAGGGTCGAGCTTTCTGCGAACTGTTGCCGTTTGTCCCACGATTCTTGCTCCCGCCGCCCCGATCACTTCAGGCACCGCGTGGCACGCACGCCCTCTCAGGATCTATATCGGCGGCGGCGAAAGAGTTCAACACGCTTGGGCTGGTGTTTGGTGAGCGTCCTTGGGCCCAGTGTGCACCCATGGGTGTGTACTAGCCGCTCCAGAAATCACGGTGTTTCTGCTAAGTGATTGAGATCACGGCGTCTGAACGGCACATGTTTTTTTGTGCGGCCGTGACTGCCTCAATTGCAGAGCACAGAAAACTCAGGCCGATGCCGATTGCCAAGGGACTACGGTTCGTCCGACAATCGGAGTTCCCGTCCGTTCGGACAGCCCCGCAAAACCAGCATGTCAACCACCTATCTAGGAAAGGCCCGCCTCTTCGGCCTACTACTTGCCCTCTCGGGCCTCGGCTTCCAGGCGTATGCCCAGAGTCTCACTGGACGCATCGACGGCAGAGTACGCGATGAGTCGGGTGGGGGCGTTCCCGATGCCCATATCACCACCGTACACCAGGGCACGAACCGCGCCCATGAGGCGCGCACCTCGGCGACCGGCCGGTTTTCGATACCCAACGCCCGGCTCGGGCTCTATCGGATTGAGGCCGAAGCGGAGGACTTCCAGCGCGTGGTCGTCGCGGACATTCTTGTCGAGGTGGGCGGTGTGGCAACCGTCAGTCTCGAATTGCCGGTCGGAATTGCCTCATTCAGCGTCACCGTTGAGGCAAAGCAAGCACAGTCATCGATCAACCTCGTTGACAGCGAGATTGGCGAAGTCGTTGACAACAGACAGATCCTGGAGTTGCCTCTGAACGGTCGCAACGCCGTGGAACTTGCTCTGCAACAGGCGGGTGTCTACTACGAACGCACTAACCAGGGGCAGGGAAACAAGTTCTTCGTCCACGGTCAACGTCATCGGGCCGTGAACTTCACCCTGGACGGCATCGATACCCAAGACAACTTGAATCGGGCGTCGTCGACGTTGATCGACTTGCCACTCTTGCCGATGGCGGCCGAGAACGTGCAGGAGTTCCGGGTCGTCACTGGGCTTTCCTCGGCGGAGTTCAGCCGGGGCGCGGCTCAGATCACCGCCGTCACCCGATCGGGTTCGAACGATCTACACGGATCGGTGTTTCACTTCCACCGCAACACCGTTCTGAACGCGAACGACTTCTTCAACAACACGACGGATGTGGAGCGGCCACCGTTGATTCGCAATCAGTTCGGTGGCCGCCTGGGTGGCCCGATCGTCAAGAATCGGACATTCTTCTACTTCGGATACCAGCAGACTCGTGAGGCGCGCAGTATCGCCGTGAATCGGACCGTCTACACGCCCGAAGCACGAGCGGGTTTGTTTCGCTACCTCGACGGTGTGCGGAATACTCCGGAAAACGTTGCCGCGAACCCCGGCCTGGTGCGGTCAGTGAACTTGATGGACTGTGGTCCGGAGGCGACGGTATCGTTGTCTCGCGACTGTGTCGACGGGCGTTTCAATGGTGCGCGGCCCGCCTCGATCGACCCGTTCATTGAGAACAATGTCTTCGGGCTGGTTCCGCCGCCGAATAACTTCGATCTAGGCGACGGACTCAACACCGGAGGCTTTCGCTTCAACTCGCCGTCCCGCACCACCGAGCACCTGCCCTCCTTCCGCCTCGATCACCGTTTGAACGACGTGCATAGCTTCGCAGGGACGATCAACTATGCCGACCGGAATATCCAGGGCGACTTCAACAACGGCCGAGAGCCGAGGTATCCGGGGCAGATCCCACTGGGGAGCCGGGTGACGCACTCGAAGGCGTTCAGCGGATCGCTGACTTCGACGTTCTCGCCGACGTTTCTGAACGAGTTCCGGTTCGGATTCCTCGGTGCGGAGAACACCTTTCTCGTGACGCAGCCGTTTCCGACGCCGTACACGCTCAACTTGAACACCATTACGGACCCCTACGATTCCAACGATGGCGACGAGGTCCGCGACAACAAGGTTTTTCATTTACGGGATAGCTTCAGTTGGGCGCGCGGCAGGCATCAGTTCAAGGCGGGTGGCGAATGGCGTCAGCGCACGGTCGATACTTACAGCTTTGATCTTGTGAACCCTTTCGGCTAGATCGACTTCGACGACAACGATTACGCTCCCGGCTTCAACAACGGCGACCTGAACACCCTCGGCGGTAGCCGTGTCAACACGAGCGACGCCGAGACGGCCCGCGATCTGATGAATAACCTGGTCGGCGCGATGGAGACGGTGCGCCAGCGGTTTAATGTCGGCTCGCTGGGGTCGGGCTTTGTGCCGAACCTGCCGGAAAGGCGCATCTATCGCAATCGCGAGTTGGATCTGTTCGTGCAGGATAGTTGGTTCCTACGATCGAATCTGACCGTAAACTTGGGATTGAGATGGGAATACTCTTCGGTGCCCGTCGAGACACAGGGGCTTGCACTGGCGCCGGAAGGGGGTATCGATGCCGTCTTTGGAGTCTCCGGCCGGGAGGGGTTCTTCAACCCAGGGACGTTCACAGGAACGCCTTGCAATGAGCTAAGCAGCTTGCCGAGCGAGGCGACATCGGCAAATGTGCGCTCTCTGATTGGCGGTTGCGCGACGCAATACCTGCCGGCGACGGCGGTCAATGGCCGGCCGCTCTGGGACGACGATTTCAATGACTTCGGCCCGGTGATCGGCTTTGCTTGGGACCCGTTCGGGGACGGGAAGACTTCGATTCGAAGCGGTTTTCGCGTGAGTTACATCCAGGACTCATTCTCGATTGTTGACGGTACCCTCGATGACAACGAAGGCCTCGTCGTCACCGAAGCCTGTGTTCCGAGCGACGGTGACTGCGGGAATAATCCGTCAACCGGCCCTTTCCTGCTCAGAGACCTCGGCGGATCGCCGGTTGTGCCGAGAACACCCGCGTTCCGCTTGCCGGCTTCGCGGAGTATTCTCAACAGCAATTCGATCGACTTCCGGGTATTTGATCCAGCTCTCGCAACGTCCTACTACACCGAATGGGCGTTCAGCGTTGCGCGCGAGTTGGTGGCAGAGGTGGCTCTGGAAGTGCGCTATATCGGCAACCGCGGCGTCAAGCTCCGGCGAATGGCCGACTTCAACGAGATCAACATCGACTCGGTTGATCCGGAATCCGGACAGACCTTCCTGCAATCGTTCAACATCGCGCGCGCCAATCTCGATTGCAATCGCTCGACTGGTAATGGGAATCGGTTCGACGACGCCACAGGCGCGGGCTGCATCACGCCGAATCCATTGATGGCTACGCTGATCGCCGGAGAGCCGGCGCGCCTGCGCGGCCGCTCGGGTCTGCTGGATGCACTACAATTCGGCGAGGCTGGCCACTTCGCGAATCAACTCACGCAGAGTGAGTTCTCTCGACCGGCGTCGGGGCAGGGTCGCTTACGCGGCGGCAGCTTCTGGGGGCAAGTGCTCGCGGGACGCTTACCGGCGAACTTCTTCATGGCGAACCCCTTCGTCGCAAGCGCCCGCGGTATGGTGGCCAACGGTTTTTCGACATATCACGCCCTTGAGATCGAAGCTCGCCGTCGCTTTGCCGGCGGGCTGGCTTTCCAGATGAACTGGCGCAGTGGGGCTCCGCTTTCGATCCACTCAGGACGGGGGACATTCCACACGCGGTTCGTCTCGGGCGAAAACACCGTTGATCGCTCGCAGCCCATGACGAACGGAGATTTGCGAAACCTCGTGGGTCGCCGGGACATCGGTTCCGGGGTCTTCTGGATCGATCCCTGTACCTCCTCAATCGTCGGGGGAAGCTGTTCCGGCAGCGGCATCCAGGGTCTGTTTCAGACGCCGCAAGCCGGTCGCTTGGGTGCTCTCCCGCAGACCCCTGTTTATGGGCCGAGCCGGTTCGTTTTCGACTTTAACGTTGTCAAGAAGACGCCCATCAGCGAGACCGCCAACGTGGAGTTTCGCTGGGAGGTTTTCAACCTGTTCAACAACGTCACGTTCGCACAGCCGGAGAACGATATCTTCAGCGGTAATTTCGGTCAGATCACGCAAACCGTGTCGAGCCCGCGCCTGATGCAGTTTGCCGTTAAAGTAAACTTCTAGCTCCTCAGTTAACATCCGCCTCTGGCAAGACTTGTGAATGGATCCATCGGCAAGAAACGCAAAGCCAGGCGGCTCTGGAGTCCTCCCGACGACCTCATCGCTCAGGCCAACCTGACGACCTTCCGGTCCTGGGTGGAACAGCACGGCGGTCCGCGCCTTCGCGATGACTCCGAGTTGTACGACTGGTCAATCAACCACTCGCCCGATTTTTGGCGAGCCGTATGGGATTTCTGCGGCGTTCGGGCCGAGCACCAGGGCAATGAGGTCGTGCGGCACTTCGATCGCATGCCGGGCGCCGAATGGTTCCCGGAAGCTCGACTCAACTTCGCGGAGAATCTGCTCCGCCATCGCGGTGATCGCGAAGCGCTCGTTTCCTGGAATGAGAACGGACGTCAACGAGTACTCACCTACACCGAGCTGCATCACGAGGTCTTGAGGCTGGCATCGGCTTTGCGTCAGGCGGGCGTCGCGAAGGGCGACCGCGTGGCGGGTTTCATGCCGAACATCACCGAGACCGTCGTTGCGATGCTTGCCACCACGAGCATCGGCGCGGCGTGGTCGTCGTGTTCGCCCGACTTTGGTCTGCAAGGCGTCCTGGATCGCTTTGGGCAGATCGAACCCAAGATCATCATCACCGTCGCCGGGTATCAGTACAACGGCCGGACGTTCGACTCGCTGGAGAGAGTCTCTCAAGTCGTCGAGCAGATTCCGTCGGTCGAGAAGATCATCGTCGTGCCTTACGTCGTCTCGGAACCAGATCTCACGGTGCTGCCCAAAGCTGTTTTGTACGGCGATTTTCACGCGCAGGCTCCGGACCAGCCCCTCGCTTTCGCCTCACTCCCCTTCGATCACCCGGTCTACATCATGTATTCCTCGGGTACCACCGGCAAGCCCAAGTGCATCGTTCACGGCGCGGGTGGAACGCTGCTGCAGCATCTCAAGGAGTTGGTGCTGCACAACAACCTTCGGCGTGAGGACCGAATCTTCTACTTCACAACCTGCGGCTGGATGATGTGGAACTGGCTGATGAGCAGCCTCGCCGTCGGCGCCACGGTGGTGCTGTTCGACGGCTCACCGTTTCATCCGGAGCCCTCGCGGCTTTGGGACATGGCCGAGCAGGAGAGCATCACCGTTTTCGGCACAAGCGCCAAGTACCTCTCGGCCGCCGAGCAGGCCGGCGTCCACCCCGCGAAGAGTCATCAATTGCCGGCGTTGCGCACGATTCTTTCCACCGGTTCGCCTCTCGTCGAAGAAGGATTCGACTACGTATACGAGAAGGTCAAGTCGAATGTGCAACTGGCGTCCATCTCGGGCGGAACCGACCTGATCTCGTGCTTCGCGCTCGGCAATCCAGTGAGTCCCGTCTATCGGGGCCAAATCCAGACACGCGGGCTCGGCATGAAGGTCGAGGTGTTCGACAGCGAGGGCCGTTCATTACCCGCGGGCGAGAAGGGCGAGCTGGTCTGCACGCAGCCGTTTCCTTCGATGCCGATTGGTTTCTGGAATGATCCGGACGAAGCGAAGTACCACGCCGCGTACTTCGAAACCTTCCCGAACGTTTGGCGCCACGGAGACTACTGCGAGCTGACGCCGGAAGGAGGCATGATCATCTGGGGCCGGTCCGATGCCGTTTTGAATCCCGGCGGTGTGCGTATCGGCACGGCCGAGATCTACCGGCCCGTCGAGAAGATTCCCGACGTGGTGGAAGCGGTTGTCGTCGGACAGGACTGGAAGGCCGACACTCGCGTCGTGTTGTTTGTGAAACTTCGAGAAAGTGTTGTGCTCGACGAGGCGCTGGCCGACGCCATTCATCAACGGATTCGCGCCGAAACAAGTCCCCGCCACGTTCCAGCGAAGGTCATCCAGATCGCCGATATCCCGCGCACGATGAATGGCAAGATCGCCGAACTGGCCGTGCGCGACGTCATTGAGGGCCGGCCCGTCAAGAATCGCGAGGCGCTTGCAAACCCCGAGGCGCTCGATCTGTTCAAGGGCCTACCCGACCTCCAGACATAAAGCCCTCCTGCACTGGACGCTCGGGGCCCGGAATGCTTAGATTGGGACAGATGCGGGAGAATGCCAAAGCGGCCGACACCCTTTCGGCGCTCATCGTCGACGACGAACAGTTGGCCCGAGAGGAGCTGGCGTTCTTGCTGAAGTCGTTTCCCTCGGTCGAAGTCATCGGTTCGGCCGGCGACGGTCTTGAGGCATTACAGCTCATCGAGCACCATCGGCCCGACATCGTGTTCATGGATGTCCAGATGCCGGGCCTGAACGGTCTGGAGGTCGTCCGCGAGATAGCGGGCTCGGGCGGGCCGATGCCTCACTTCATCTTCGCTACCGCCTACGACCAATACGCCGTGCAGGCCTTCGAGGTCAACGCTGTTGACTATCTGTTGAAGCCCATTGAAAAGGAACGGCTGGGCAAATCAATCGAACGAGCCGAGAAGCTGCTCGAATCGCCGACGCAAGAGACGAACGCAGTGGAGTCGCTACTGGCGCAACTCAAGAGGGGCTTGCGGCAGCCGGCAAAGATCCTCCTCAAGAACAGCAACCGGCTCTTGTTGGTCGATGCGGCGGACGTGATCTACGCCGGTATCCAAGACGGTCTCATCACGATCGTCTCGACACAGATCGAAGGCCACTCGAACTACAAGACGCTCGAGGATCTACAGTCCAACCTCGACCCGGCCACATTTTGGCGGCCGCATCGTTCCTATCTGGTCAACATCAACAAGATCCAGGAAGTCATCCCCTGGTTTAAGTCGAGTTACCAGCTACGGATGAGCGATAAGAAGCGTACGGAGATCCCGGTCAGCCGCGCCCAAACCAAACGCCTGCGAGAACTGTTCAAGCTGTAATCTCGTAGACTAGGGTTGCGGAGGCGGTTGCGGCTCGCTTTGTTCTTGCGTGTCGTCGATGATGTCGCCGAACTTGATGTCGGTGTCGCTCCTGAACTGCTTGTAGTCTTCATACTTGATGATCATGCGGATGCGCTGATCACCGTTCTTGAAGTGCAGAACGTCGTCGGCGCGCGTGTAGACGGGGAACCAGTATTTTCCGTCAATCTGATCGCGGTAGGTTTCGAAACGCGGAAACTGGTGATCCTCGTTCTTCTTAAGCCGGCCCACGCCTTTGCCGTACGTCTTGACGATCTGCAAGTCGCGCTGGTCCACCCAGATCTGTCCCTCGAAGTAGCGCTTCCCCTTCTCAAGCTCCTTCGGTTTGACCGCGAACACGTAGGTCTCGATCTCGTCGACCTGCTCCGGTCCGATGTACCTGACGTTGTAATCGGGCCGCTCTGTGGTTGTCATCACGAAAGGCTGAACGTCGCGTAGATCCTGCATATCTTGTGGCGTGAGGAGGATATTACGCAGCGTGGGAACCGGGCTGTAGACGACGCGCTCGTTGCGCTTGCCGTCAGAGGTGTAAATGATGTCCTGCACCAACTCGTACTTGCCCCGCACGCTCCCCGAATCGGTGTACTCCAGAATCTTCACCGTTTGGCGGTAGGTGTAGTTGCTGCGAGCCAGGGAAAACTCCGTCTCCTTGGCGATGAACTGGTCGATCAACTGCTCGACCGGTATGGGCAGGTCGCCGGCGCCGGTGTCTGCCGCTACCGCGGGCGAAATGCCCGCCAAGGCCGCGACGACAACGAGAAACAGGGCCACTTGCAAGAGCGAGATTGGTTTCACAACGCTATACCTCTCAGTTAGTTCTGGCTCAATTATCCCACGCCGCATCGTGCGCAAAGACACATTTCACAGACGTAGCCGCGACGTGAACGGTTGCCTGCTAAATGCCTGATCCACCCTGGTACTCACCGAAAACACCGCGTAGCGCGTCTGAAACCTCGCCGAGGGTGGCGTAACTTTCGACCGCGTCGAGGATCAGCGGCATGAGATTCACATCCCCTTCCGCGGCCGTGGTTAGTGCCTCCAAGTGGCGCTTTACTTCCGCATTGTCTCGCGATGCCCGCAGTTCATCAAGTTCTTCGCACCGGCGCTTCTCCAACGCCGGGTCGATCTTCACCGTGGGAACCGACTCGTTCTCCTCCGACTGAAACGCGTTGACGCCGACGATCTTCTGCTCGCCGGACTCGACCCTTCGTTGGAAGCCATAAGCCGCGTTCTCGATCTCGCGTTGTACGTAGCCCTGCTCGATCGCATTCGGCATCCCGCCCTGAGCCTCGATTCGGTCGAGGTACTCGCGCGCTTCTTCTTCGATGCGGTTGGTCAAGCGCTCGATCTCGTAGGAGCCGCCGACCGGATCGGCCGTATTCACAACACCGGTTTCTTCCGCGATCACCTGCTGGGTTCGGAGCGCCAGCTTGGCGGCCTGTTTGGTCGGCAAAGCGAGAGCTTCATCGAACCCGTTGGTATGGAGTGACTGCGTTCCGCCCAGCACCGCCGCGAGCGCCTCGTACGCCGTGCGCATGACGTTGACGTAAGGCTGCTGCGCCGTCAGCGAGGAACCGGCCGTTTGCACATGGAAGCGCATCTTGAGGGACGCGTCGTTCTTCGGCTGAAATCGCTCTTTCATCGAACGCGCGTAGAGCCGCCGAGCCGCTCGAAACTTCGCGATCTCCTCCAAGAAGTTCCGGTCCGCACTGAAGAAGAACGACAGACGCGGGGCGAAGTCATCAATCTCAAGTCCGGCGGAGAGGGCCGCCTCGATGTACGCGAATGCGTTGGCCAGAGTAAAGGCCACTTCCTGGGGAGCCGTCGCGCCCGCCTCCCTCATGTGGTAGCCACTGATCGAAATGACGTTCCACTTCGGCATCTCGCGGCCCGCCCATGCGAACAGGTCGGTCACGATCCGCATCGATGCGTTGGGCGGGTAGATGTACGTCCCACGCGCGATGTACTCCTTGAGCACATCGTTCTGGACCGTTCCCCGCAGCTCTTTCGTCTCAACCCCCTGCTTGCGGGCCGCAGCGGCATACAGCACCAGCAGGATGCTCGCCGTCGAGTTGATCGTCATCGACGTCGATACATTACCTTGGGGGATGCCGTCGAAAAGCTGCTCCATGTCTCGCAACGAGCTGATCGAAACCCCGGCGCGCCCCACCTCGCCCAGGGAGCGCGGATGGTCGGAGTCATACCCCATCTGCGTCGGCAGATCGAAAGCAACGGACAAGCCGGTAACCCCCTGCGACAGGAGATAGTGGTAGCGCCGGTTCGATTCCGTGGCATCGCCGAGCCCTGCGTACTGCCTCATAGTCCAGAGACGGTCGCGGTGCATGCCCGGATAGATCCCCCGTGTGTAGGGGAAGGCGCCCGGTCGCTCTAGAGATTCATCGCCAGATCGGGTCATCTGCACACCGCGGGATCACCCACGCCCTATCGGTTCCGAGAGACGCGGCGGGCTCGCCGAAAGGAGGAAACGCCGAAGCCTGTGAAGATGGCCACGAAGACCAGCAGCGCCACAACCCGCCATAGGTTGTCGGGATCGCGGTCCATTTGCTGGTAGGTAGGGATCAGGCCGCCTGCCCCGAAGGTAGCAATAATCGCGAACGAAACAAAGACAAACCCCACGATCTGGTGCCACAGTTCGCGGGCGACCTGCCAGAGCTTGGCCCCGAACTTGCGGGCTTCTTGCAGGGCGACCGACGCCACCTTCGTTACGGTCATAAACAGCCCTAATGCTACCAGAGCCCCTAATCGAAGACTTGGAAAGTGAATCGCCTCGGAAAAGCTAGATCAGCAGGCCACCGTGACCGAGTGAGGAGATCTCCGCCGCCGAGAGCCGGTAGTCCGCCAGCAAGGGAGACAACACCAAGTCGGTGACGTTTGGTTTGGGGGACCGAAAACAGCCCGGCGCCGCTACCACCGGCACGTCACCGGCGTAGCTCAACAAGAGCAAGTTGCCCGGTTCGACGGGCGCCAAGAAGCTCTCCACGTCGCAGCCCACCTTCTGCATCGCTTGGCCGATCACATCCTCCGGAGCGGCCGAGCCGGGTCTTCATGATGCCGGCGAACAGGCTGCGCGCCCGATCGCCCTCGCGAGGATCGCTGTAGAGCACGGCCACCGTGGGCTCTTCAATCGGCCACGCCTGCAGCGTCGGGCCTTTGTCCTTCGCCAGCCCAAATGCCCGCTGATAGTCCTGCTTGGGCATCGCAAACGGGGATGTCTTAACGCTCGCCAACCGCTGCCCTTTGGGCGCAAAGGAGAAGTTGGGCATGGTCGCGATGGTAACGCTGCCACTTGAATTGAGCTGTCGCAACAGATCCTTATCCAGCAGCAGACAGCAGTTCTGGGTCGCAAACAGATTCCCTCGCCCGCCGGCGGCGAGACGAATCTCCATCGCGCCGCAGGCCGCTTCGGAGGCGATACCGAGAGCGGCCTCACCTTCGGAAATTTCGTTCTCATCCAGAACCGCAACCGTAATCTCGCTGTGCCCCTCCAGGTTCAACAGCCGGGCGTCCTCTTCGCTGATCTGATGGCCCTTCGCCAGCAGCTTCTTGCCGGATGGGTGGAATATCGGACTGCAAAGCAGCTGCCCGATTGCCCTTTACGTTTGGACGGCTAGAGCCTTCACGGTCCCTCCTTGCGAGTGTTCATCGCCTCTCAATTCTGTGAAATGCCGATCTATTATAGAGCACGGGTTCTGATTTGTTAGTATCATTTATGCATTAAATACGGAAATTTACAAGCTCACCGGATGCGCACCAAGTTTCGATATCAATGCTTACTGATTGGGATAACAGGCTATGAGGAAGAGGTTGGCAAGATGACAAACAGGCATATCGCCGGCTGAATAGTCGGTGTTCTTGCCTGTTATGCCTTACTAGTTCTTGGGTGAAAGCGACGCCTTTGAGCCGGTCTATTGGAAGACGAGAGTCGTGCCTAGGTCCTGCCCTTCAAGCAGGCGTTCCAGGACGCGCGGCTCGGCCCCGGCAACGATGCGGACCTGAGAGATGCCTTGGGAGATCCCGGCGACGGCGGCTCGAAGCTTCGCTTCCATGCCGCCTTTGGCGACCCCGGTCTCGATGAGACGCAGGGCGTCGACGGATGAAAGCCGGCTGATCCTCTGGCCCTCGCCGTCGAGCACGCCCTCTACGTCGGTGAGGAAGATAAGCTGATCCGCCTGGAACCCACCGGCACAGGCAACCGCCATTTGGTCGGCGTTGACGTTGAAGATCGCCCCGTCACGTCCGCCGGCCATGCAGGCCACCGTCGGCAGGTAGCCCTTGGCGCTGAGCAAATCGATCAGGACAGCGTCGACCGTTTCTACTTCCCCGACAGCCCCGAGGTCTTCTGAGAGCTGCCGAGCCTGGACGAGGCCCGCGTCGATGCCCGACAGTCCGACAGCACGCACGCCTTGCTGCTGCAGGGCGGCCACCAAGCGATGATTCACCACACCGGCGAGAGTCCGAATGACTGCGTCGAGGATGTGTGGCGGTGTGACACGAAAACCGCCACGAAACTCACTCTTGATCCCGTGTTCTTGCAGATAGCGGCTGAGCTGCTTGCCTCCACCGTGTACGACAACGGTCTGGTGCCCGGCTTCGACCAAGCCCAACAACTTCTCCGCGATCGACAGCCGGCTCTCGTGAGTGTCGATGAGGGTACCGCCGATCTTGACAAGAATTTTCACAGGGGAGTTTCCAAGAAAGGTTCCGGTGGACGTGCAGGTGCTACAGCAGGGCTTCGGTTTCGGGAAGACCCAGCACGAGGTTCATGTTCTGCACCGCTTGTCCCGCCGCGCCTTTGATCAGATTGTCAATCGCCGCGACGATGACGACCCTTTTCGTCTTGGGGTCGGCCTTGATTCCGATGTCGCAGAAGTTCGTGTAGTTCACGGTCTGCAGGCTCGGCAACTCGCCCTCGGGGAAGATCCGGACGAAGGGCTCATCCTTATACATCTTGTGATAGACCGCCGCGATCTCGTCGTAGCTCATCGACTCCGCGGTACGCACGTAGATGGTCTCGAGAATCCCGCGGTGCACCGGTAAGAGTTGCGCCGTGAAGCTCAGCTCGTGCTCTTCGATGTCCAAGGTAAGCAGCAACTCCGGCACGTGACGATGCGTGAGAACGGCGTAGGCGCTGAAGTTCTCCGTCACCGATGAAAAATGGGTCTTCCCCGACGGCTTCTTACCCGCCCCGCTAACACCTGACTTGGCATCGCAGATCACGCCCGCTTCGCGGTCAAGCACGCCCTCGACAATCAGCGGACGCAACGAGAGGTTCGCGGCTGTCGGGTAGCACCCCGGATTCGACACCAACCGTGCTATTTTCGTCACCTGACGGAAGTACTCCGGGAGACCGTAAACCGCCTCCGCGAGCAAGTCGGGGCGATTGTGCTCCATGTTGTACCAACGCGTATAGTTGTCCACGGTTCGCAGTCGAAATGCGCCGCTCAGGTCGACGACCTTGAGCCCCGCGTCGAGAGCCTTCGGGACCATCTCAAGCGACACCTCGTGAGGCGTCGTGAAGAAGACCAACGCGAGGTCGCCGTTCTGCAGAGTCTCGTCGCCCCACGGCAGTCGCGGCAGGTGGCCGTTGAGGAAGCTCTTCTCGTCGGCGGTCTGTGCGCGGTGCTCGATGAGGACCGGCTCGACTTGGCTGTGCCGCTCCAGGATCTTGACGAGCTCCGCGCCGCTGTATCCCGTAAAACCGACAATGCCGGCACGAAGTTTCTTGCTCATTCCTGTCCCTGAATGTCTTATGATACGGGCCGTCAGGGCCCCACACAACTTCGGAGCCCCGGCTACAGGCTCCGAACCATGCCCATGGCCGCTATGATTTCTCCTGCAACGGAGTCCCTTCCCCTGGAGTTGCGGGATGTTCACGAGCAAATCGAGGACGTGCGCGGCCAACTCCAGAAGCTCATGTTCGGTGTGGATGAGGCGGCGTTTTTGTGGCGTCCGGGACCGCGTCGCTGGTCGATCTCTGAGTGTCTGGTGCATTTGAATATGACGGCGGCGCTCTACGCCCCGGCGATCGATCAAGCAATCGCGGCAGGTCAGTCCACTCCCGCCGAAGAAGAGCTACCACTACGGGGTTTCCTCGGGAGCTGGATGCTGAATGCTCTCGAGCCTCCGGTCACACGCCGTTTCAAAGCGCCGGGAGCCTTTGCGCCCGACGAGCCGAAGCCGCTCGACGAGGTAGTTCTGGAATTCCTTCGCCGGCAGGATGAGGTTCAACAGCGGCTTGTCGCCGCGAGAGACCTGGATCTTTGGCGGACCAAGGTGAAATCGCCGGCCGTTCCCCTGCTCAAGTTCTCTCTCGGCGAAACCTTCGCGATCATCGCGGCGCACGAACGGCGGCATCTTGCGCAAGCCGAGGAAGTGAAGAACGCACCGGACTTCCCGCAGAGCTAGTTCGCGCGACTTTATCGCGAGCCTACAATAGTCTCGGAGGATACTGACCGTGGGTTCCCTTTCTCGCAGGACTTTCCTGGCTGCCGCCGCTGGAGCCGCCGCATGCTCCTCCGACGCTCCCATCGCCGAGCCGATTGCCGAAGCGCCTCAGGCGATTCTCGACTTCCACTGCCATACCCTGCACCTTGGCCGCACCAATGAGCAGCTTGTAGTGCACCAAGCCACGCTGGGCGTCGGCAAGACCGTCCTGCTGCCCGGCGCCGGTTGGCTGCTTGAGCGAATCGGCGGCAACGAGCACTGCGCCGAGCTTGCCAAGACGGACACTGACCACTTTGTCCTGTTCGCGAATGCTGACTCCGCCGAGGATAACGCGGTCGCCACCTTGGACACCTGGCTCAAAGGAGACGCACGTGGAATCGGCGAGCAAAAATTCAAGGTGCCGGTCGACGGTAAGGAAATGCGCCGTATCTTCGATCGCGCGCGCGAGCACAAAGCGCCCGTGCTCGTACATTTCGAGCACGAGATGTACAACCTCGGCATCCAGAACTTCTCGAAGGTTCTCGAGGAGTATCACGACGTGACTTTCCTCGGCCACGCCCAGACCTGGTGGGGCAACATCGGCACCGATCTCGATCAAACCAATATGTATCCAACAGGCCCTGTCAAGCCCGGCGGCCTGACCGATCGGCTGCTCGCCGACTACCCCAACATCTACGGCGACCTTTCGGCGGGATCAGGTCGCAACGCCATGACCCGCGATGAAGACTTCGCGCGAGGCTTCGTCGAGCGACACCAGGATAAACTCGTCTGGGGAAGCGACTGCCCTTGCCCTGACGCCAACGGCACCGGCCGGAGCGACAATAAGTGCATCGCCGCCACCTGTCTCGCCGCTCTCAAAGACCTCGTTCCCAACGACGAGGCCTACCGCAAAATCGTCTGGGGGAACGGGGCTAGAATTCTGGGTCTGGCCTGAGCGATTGTCTCGCCGGAGCGGGTCGTTAGTGGCCCACAACCTTCTCCCGCTTGATCCAATCAATCACAGCATCCCGAACCAGCACGCCCCTGTCATCGAACCGAAGACCATTCTCGACCCAGCGGTCCCCGATAAAACTGTTCGTAGCCACGACGTACTCCTTGCGAGGATTAACCGATCTGCCTTCCCGTAGCTCTTTCGGTAGCGCATTGCCTTTAACCCTGCCCACGTAGATCGTATTACCGAAAGGCAGAATGTTCCAGACGTGGCGCGCCTGGATCTCCCCTTTGGGTAGCCTGTCGCGAATCCCTCCCCGATTCATGTACGCGATGTCCGCGCCTACCGCTTCGCGCATCACCTTTTCGATCAGCGGCTGGAGTTCCCGTCCGCCAAGCTGTCGCGCTGAGCGGCCGATGAGCACGTCAACGATCTCCGCGACCTTCGACTCCCACTCATCCACCAACTTCGCCACCGCCGCGTCGGGCGCATAGGCAGACGTCGTCACCGGAATGCGCTCCCATTCGTAAGAGACGACCCGATCATTGGCGGTGTCCACGTTGAGCTTCAGCTTTCCGAGTTCTCGGCCGTACGCCCGAACCTTCACGCACAGTCGACCGTAGCGGTCCTTTACTTCCTCCTGGCCACCGTGATTGTGGCCGGCGATCACGACGTCAACATCCGCCGCTTTCTCCAGCACTTCGTCGTCTTCATTATCGAATGTGTGTGACAGCACGACGACAAGGTCCACCTCATCCTGTAGCTCGGCGGCGTAGCGCTGAACCGTCTCGGCCACCGGCAGCGCGCGCCACGGACCGCGATACTCCGTCTTCGTGAGACCCGGCAGACTGGCGGTAAGCGCCCCGATGATCGCCACGCGGACCCCGTTCACTTCTCGGATTACATACGGCTCATCCGTCATCAAGCGCCCGTCTCCGTCGACCAGATTGGCCGTCACTGTCGGGAACTCCGCTTTGGCCAGGAACTCGGGGATCTTCCGCCACCCGTAGTCGAACTCGTGGTTGCCCAGCGTGTTCACATCGATCCCGAGATAATTCGCGACCTCCCACACCGGTAGACCCTTGAAGATGCTGGACACCGGAGTCCCCTGAACGAAATCGCCGGCGTGCAGCACGATCGTCGACTCGGGTGCTTTGGCTTTCTCTTGCTGGATCGCCGCCGCGACGTAAGCAAAGCCACCCCGCCCCTCCGAGTCAGGCAGGAAGCGGGCGTGCAAATCGTTCGTATGCAGAATCGTGATCGAGCGGACGTCGGGGTCCGCACTCCCGCAAGCGGACAGGGCGAGTAGAACAAAGACGCTCGCTGACACCCGTCGCATGCATCGTGAACTGATTGTCGACACGTTGGGCAGATGGGTCTTCAATGGAACCGTTACAGCCGCTCGACCGGAATAGCGGCCATGCCGTACAAATGACCGCCTTTGACAGTAGCTACCGGTCGAAGCAACTGATGCCCAACACGGGTCGCGCCCAAAGCATCGGTGAAGACAAAGTCACCTTCATCAAGGTCGAATACCGCCACGTCCGCTTCCGCTCCGACCTTGAGCGTGCCAAGTCCGTTGAGCTGGCCATGAATCAGCGAGGGGTTCTTCGTTGCCCGTTCGATGACCTGCTCCAGCGTGAGACCGAGCTGCATGAATTTCGACAGTGTCGTTGCGAGATCGAACACCGGGCCGTTCACGTTCCATTGATGGACATCGCTCGAAATCGTGCCGGGCAGTACGTCTTGTTCCAAAACATGCTCCGCTGTGTCGAACGAAAAACTCCCCGCGCCGTGTCCGATGTCGAGGTGAACGCCCCGTGCCAAGGCGTGATGCACCGACGGCAAAATGCGTCCGTTGTCGTCGATGATGCCGCCATCCCCACCGCGGAAACTGTGCGTCACCACATCGCCCTTTTTCAACATCGCCATGATGTCTTTGATCGGCGAGAACGAGCCCCCTATGTGGACCATCAAAGGCAGCTTCACGGCGTCCGCCGCCTCGCGCGCCATTCCAAGCGCTTTCAGATCGTGCTGCCCCGCGATGTTTTCCGTGAGCCGAATCTTCACGCCCATGATCACGTCACGATGCCTCTCGATCGTCGCGGCCGTCAGCTTCGGATTCGCAAAGCGCAACTCCAGCAGCTCGCCCCAAACATTGTCCCGCGAAAGCGTCGATTGCCCGATCACGGAGATATTCAGCATCGCCTTGACGCGCGTATCCACCTGGTTGATCACGTACTTGCGAAAACCTGGAAACGTGTTTGCGCCCGCCGAACCGGCGTCGACCACCGTCGTTACACCCTTCGCGATGTGATTCGGATCGCAAGGGATCGAGAGCGGCGCGACGCCGTCGTAGACGTGCACGTGCATGTCGATCAGTCCGGGGGTCACGATCTTGCCGTGGGCGCGCAACACGTGCAGCGCCTCGGATTCAGGGATGTTCTGCGCCAGCAACGCGACCTTGCTGCCGGAGATCGCGATGTCGCGGTTCATCGAGATTTCCTGCGTGGGGTCGACGAGCTTGCCGCCCTTGACGAGCAGATCGTACTTGTACGACCGGGGACTCTGCGCTTGCAGAAGCCCACTCTCCTCGGGAACGAGCCCGCACACGAGCGCCGAGCCGATGGTCGTTTGGCGCAGAAATTGACGTCGCGAGTGGTGATGGTGGTGGGGATGGCGATGCTTCATAGTGGTTGAAATCTTAGCACCAGCGAAGCGCGTCAAGATAGCCCTACCAGTGGTCGGGGACGCGGTAGGCTTCTTCATCCCCTGGCCAGGGAGGGATCGTCATGCAGAGGAATCGGAGAGGTATCTCACCGGTGTTGCGGAACTGGAAGTGAGCCCCGGTCGGAATCGTCAGCGATACACCTGGGGCGATGGCGGTAACTTCCTCCTCGTCGCCCAGCTTCCGCCACATTTCACCCTCGCCATCGAGAAAGAACCAGATCTCTTCCACCGTCCGATGCGCGACCGCCAACGATGCCTTCCCGGGCGGCAGCGTGCAGTGAACCGTGCTTGCGCGCTCCGTCGCGGCCAGCAGCCGGATCTCCGATTGGTCGGGGGCCAGACAGTTGTATTTCTCCGGTAGCGTCTTCGTCTGTATCGCGTCGTTCATCAGATTCCTACCAGGTTCGGTTGCAGCTTCTGATACCCACGCTCCAGCGCCCAAACATCCAAGGGCAGGGCCGCCACCTCGTCTACGTCCGCCACGGCTTGAATCTCCTTGCTCAGATCCACGTGATGCAAGTAGCGCTTGCAGGAGTTACAGACCTGCGTCTGCAAGTGGGCCATTTGCTCGGGTGAATAGTAAGCAATCTTTTGCTCGTCGCGCTCTCCGCACGCCGCGCATTGGCCACGAGGAAACGACCACTCGCTCAGGCAGAGCGAACAAGCAAGCGTCAGCGCGGCGCCGTCTCCTTCCGGGCGCAACACGCCGACTTGCGGCGGGTGTCCGCAGTTAGGACAGCGGTTGTCGATGTGCGATGGGTCACCCTCGCCCCGGCTGATCACGTGAGGCTGTAGCAACACACGTGCAAAGAAGCTCCGGGCTGAGGTCGTATCGCTCTGTTCGAGATAGGCAGTGAGGGCCTCGCGGCAGGAACGATCGTTCAGCGCCGCCGCAGCTTCCTTCAGGACACCGGAACCGCCCTCCCGCACCAACTTGCGAAGGGGCTCGCGCAACTGGAGCGCGGCCTCAGCACCGCCGGGCTCTCCATCACGAGCCGCCCGCTGCTGAAAGCTTGCGATCTTGGCGTAGAACTCCAGCGCCTCGCGCGACGCTGGATAGCGTGCTGCCAGCACACGCGCCCGCTCCGCCCGCCGCCGGCTCAGTTCTTGGAAATTTCTCGGTACCACTTGGGATGATGCGATGCCGCCCAACCGGGCGTAACCCACCCACGGATCATAGCGCGGAAGGAACCCGGTACTCCCGCCGTCCCCATATAGATGTGTAGGATGATCATGCTGATCGAGCCCACGGCGACAATCGGGTGGATGACGATCGCGGCGATCCGAAGCCCGAGCGGCATCCATTCAGGGAACCAGAGGATGACGCCACTGGCGAGCAGGAGGAACGTAATAACCACCTGTCCCCAGAAAAGCATCTTTTGACCGGCATTGAAGCGACCTGCTTCCGGCAGTCCCTCTTCATCATGGACAGCGTACTTCTTCGCGTTGCGGAGCCAGATGCGGTCGTCCGAGTTGAGCCGCATCTGCCGTGCCCACTTAAGGAACATCGCGCCAAGAACCAGCGAAAAGATGATGCCGCCCCAAGGGTGGCCCCAGCGCGTTGTTACGCCGCCACCGAGGACGGTGGCCAGCCAATACAGGTGGTGACTCCACAGGGCTAGCCCTGATAGGGCAGCGTAAAGGAAGCTCAATGCAGCCAGCCAGTGAACAGCGCGCTCGGCAAACGAGAAGCGACTGACCTGCCTAGGCATCGCTCGCCTCATCCCCGGTCGGTTTCGGCCCGTAGCGAAGGTAATGCACAAACGCCCCGAGCACGCCACCGGCTAGAACAAGATTCCCAAGCCACTTCACCGGACCCTGCCATAGCGACACGGTCCACGGGATGGTCGGGTTCTTCGGCAACCCGTAGCTCTCAGGATCGGAGGCTTCCTTGAGAACGTAAAGAACATGTGTCCCGCCGACACCGGCGGGGTTGTAAATACCCGCGTCCGCATGGCCATCTTCCTTGAGCTCTCCCGCGCGGGCGTTGGCAATCTGAATCAAATCCTCGCGCGTTCCGAACGTTAGGCAATTCGTCGGGCAAGCCTTGATGCAAGCCGGTTCCAGGCCGACCGCGGTGCGGTCCGAGCACATCGAGCACTTGTAGACCTTCTTCGAGTTCGGACTCAGCCGAGGAACATCGAACGGACAGCCGGTAATGCAGTAGCCGCAACCGATGCAAAGGTCATGATCGAAATCGACGATCCCGTCCTTCTGTTGGAAGATGGCCCCCGGCGCGGGACACGACTTCAAACAGCCGGGATCGACGCAGTGCATACACTGGTACTTGGCCATGTTCCACGTCATGTGCCCGTCTTCGCGGGACAGTTCGTTGAACTTAATCAGGTTCCAGAAGTTGTGTTCGAGGTCCGCTTGCGTCTGGTACGTGCCGTCGAATCCGGTGTTGGTGAAGTCCTGGTCGTTCCATTCCTGGCAAGCAACTTCACAGGCCTTGCAGCCGATGCAGGTCGAAGTGTCGACGAGTTTGGCGACGGTATGCATGTGGCTACACTTTCTCCAGGTTGACCAGGAAGCCTTTGTACTCAGGCGTGCCGGAGTTCGGGTCCATCACCGACGGCGTCAGGTTGTTGATCAGCGGTCCCTTGACCCGCCCCAGGAAGCCCCAGTGAATCGGCAACCCGACTTGGTAGATGGTCTTGCCGGCGACTTGCAGGCCGCGCATGCGCTTCGTAACGAGGGCCGGGCCTTCCATCTTGCCGCGAGCCGACGTCACGCGTACGCGGTCACCGCTTGCGATGCCCTTCTCTTCCGCCAGGTCGTGGGGCAACTCGACGAAGAAGGTGGACTGCAACTGCGCGCTCGATTCAATGTGCTTCGTCCAGTAGTGAAAGTGCTCGGTCAGGCGATACGTGATCGCGACGTACGGATACTCCTCGGCTGTTCCCAACGGATCGAGGTCGCTCGAAAACTTCAGCGCCATTGGATTGCTGCCGACGTTCGGATGCATCTGGTTCTCGACCGGTGATTCGGCGGGTTCGTAGTGTTCCGGGAACGGACCCTCGGCGAAGTCGGGCGCGAAGAGCTTCGCCACGCCTTCGGCCAGCATAATGAACGCGCCGTTGGCGTCCGGCGGAGCATCGCCTTTGTAGTCAGGGACGTCGCCTACCCAGCGGTTCCCCTTCCAGCGGATGGGCGCGCGGGTTTCGTCCCAGGGTTTGCCGTCGGCGTCGGCGGATGCGCGGTTGTAGAGGACGCGGCGGTTGGCGGGCCAGCTCCAGGCCCACTCGGCGTAGAGGCCCAGACCGGTCGGGTCGCTTTGGCCCTGCCGCGCCATCTGGTTGCCGGCCTCGGTAAACGAGCCGGAGTAAAGCCAGTTACCGCACAGGGTCGAGCCGTCATCCTTGAGAGCGCCAAAGCCGGAGACCTGGCGTCCGCTGCGGACTTCCGCGCCGCTGATTTCCTTGGCGACTTCCTCGAGCGATGGTGAGACGGGGTTGGCGTAGCCCCAATCCATCGCAAGGAGCGGCTCGGGGGATGCGCCGCCTTCCTCCTCGTAGAGTTCACGGAGCTTGAGGAAGAGGCGCGCAATGATTTCCTGGTCGTCCATTGCATCGCCTGGCGCGTCGACGGCTTTGTATTTCCATTGGAGCCAGCGCGAGGAGTTGACGAAGGTGCCGTCTTTCTCGGCGAAGCAGGAAGCGGGCAGCAGGAAGACTTCCGTTTGCACGTTTTCCGGGTCGGTGACTTTGCCGTAGTATTCCTCTTGCAGCTCTTTCGCTCGCCAGAACGCGGCAGTTTCGGTCTCGAAATTCTCGGCGACGATCAGCCACTTCAACTTGCCCAGGGCCTCGATCATCTTGATGCTATTCGGTCCACCGGCGACGGGATTCATACCGAACGAGATGAGGCCTTCCTTCTTGCCGGCGTACATGTCGTCGAAGAGATAGCCCCAACTGTGGTTTGCATCCTCGGCGATCTTCGGCAGGTAGTCGTAGCCAAACTGGTTTTCGCGGGTAGCCTTCTCGCCATAGTAGGCCTTGAGCAGGCTGACCATGAACTTCGGCGTATTGCCCCAGTAGTTGAGCGAGTCGGGGCGCAACGGTTTAGGTGAATTGGCCTGATTGTAGGCGGCGAGACTGGTCCAGTTGGCACGCGGCACTTTGAGGTAGCCCGGCAGCATATTCCATGCTCCGAGGTCGGTAGCGCCTTGGATGTTCGAGTGGCCGCGTTGCGCGTTGACGCCGCCACCGGGCATGCCGACATTGCCGAGCATGAGTTGCAGCATCGCGGCCGTGTGGATGAGCTGGACGGAGTGGCTATGCTGCGTCCACCCAAGGGCGTAAAGGATCGTGCCGGAGCGTCCGGCGCGGCCGCTGGAGCAGATGACTTCAGCGGCTTGCTCGAATTCCTCGGCGGTGCAGCCGCAGATGGATGCGACCTTCTCCGGGGTGTAGCGCGCGTAGTGCGTCTTGAGAAGCTGGAAAACACAGCGCGGGTGTTCGAGAGTCTTGTCGACGCGGGCGTAACCGTCGGGGCCGCGCTGGTAGTCCCAGGTGGACTTATCGTACTTCTCGCTGTCCTTGTCCCAGCCGGAGAAGTAACCGTCTTCGAACGAGAAGTCCTCCCTGACAAGGAACGAGGCGTTGGTGTGCTCGCGCACGTAGTCGGCGTGGAATTGATCGTGGGAGAGCGAGTAGTTGAGCAGGCCGCCGAGGAAGGCGATATCGGAGCCGGAGCGGATCTGGACGTATTTGTCGGAGACTGCGGCGGTACGGTTGAAGCGCGGGTCAATACAGACGAGCTTCGCTTTGCGCAGGCGCTTCGCTTCCATCACGAAGCGGAAACCGACGGGGTGATTTTCGGCGGGGTTTCCGCCCATCACCAACACCACATCGGCGTTGGCTACGTCGGTCCAACCGTTCGTCATGGCTCCTCGGCCGAACGTGGCGGCCAAACTGGCCACCGTGGGGCCGTGTCAAAGACGGGCCTGATTTTCGTACGTCAAGACCCCGAGGCCGAACCGGAACTTGCCGAGCAGGTAGTTGATCTCGTTCGTGTCGGTGCAGCCGCCGATGATCGCGACGTTATCGAGGCGGTTGACGGTGCGGCCTTTGGCATCCTTCGCTTCAAAGCCGCGGTCACGGGAGTCCTTGATGCGGCGAGCCATCTTCTCGATGGCTTCGCCCCAGGGCATCGCCTTCCACTCAGTGGCGCCGGGGGCGCGATAGAGCGGTTTCGTCAACCGTCGATCGTTGACGACAAATTGCTTGAGCGAAATGCCCTTGGAACAGAGCGTACCGCGATTCACGGGACTGGCCGAATCGCCTTCGATATGAACCACCGTCGACTTGACGTTCTTCGCCTTATCACCCAAGGTGTGGATGATCACGCTGCAACCCACGGCGCAATAGGGACAGATGCTGTGGGTTTGCGTTGTGCGTGAAATCTTCAGTTCGCGGACCGCGGCCCGAGCGGGCTGAAGATCAAAGCCGAAGGCGGTCGTCGCAAGAGCGGCGCCCGTCTTGAAAAAGCCCCGCCTTGTTACATCTATATCAGGTGGCATTGCGTCTCAAGACCAGTGGACCGTTTGTATCACGCAGCTTCGACGAGTGTCAAATGAAGTCGGCGGATCGCTACTCCTCGTACTGGATACCGTTCTCTTCCAACCAATCGATGGCGATCTGGCGGATCTCTTTGTCTCGAAAGACGTACTGCTGATCGAGAACCCCGAGACGTCGAGCCGCATCTTTGAAGCGACGAAAAGTGCGTCGGCCGTGGATAGCTTCCAGGAGAACGTCGCGCGGCCGTCCATCGGCAAGAGATTGGCAGAACTGCTCCATGACTTCCCACTCATGGATCTCGAACTGGCCGGGCAGAGCTAGAAAGTGCTCTTCCTCTTCCTGGACCTTCTTGGCCTCTTGGATCGCCTCCTGCTGCCAGTCCGGCGCGTTGCTGAAGCCCTCGTCTTCTTCGGCCGCGTTGGCGAACTCCTGCGTGACGAGAATCACTTCGCCGCTCCTGTCGTCGAGGTAGGACTGCTGCTCGTCGCCGGCCGATTCAAGAGCCTCAATTACATCGGATAGTTTCACTTTCCCAGGCATCAGATCTGCTCCTTGTTGACCGGGACGTTAACTCCGGCGCGCACTGCTTCCAGGCAACGAATGTAATGATCGACTCCGATCGATTCCCGCCTCATTTTGGGGCGCCCGCAGTGAAGTTGTATCATGAACTCGCCAGTTCTGAACCTAGAGAGTTGGTCACGATCCGAATCGCGCTTGAAGCGCCTTGGCGGTCATCGCCGGGAGACGAGTAATCCGTGTTGCAAACGATGAGATGGATGGGCCTGTTGCTGTTGTGCCTGGGAAGCGCGGTGGCGCAGAAGCCCTATGATCTATTGCTCAAGGGCGGACACCTGATCGACCCGAAAAACGAGATCAACGCACCGCGCGACGTCGCGATCGCCAAGGGAAAGATCGTCGCGGTCGGCGAAGATCTCGACACCGAAAAAGCTGAGACGGTCGTAGACGTCAGCGGGCTTTACGTCATGCCCGGCCTCGTCGACATTCATGCCCACGTCTTCACCGGTACGGGACGCAAGGGCGTGCTCACCGGCGACACGAGCGTCTATCCCGACGGTTTCTCATTTCGCTCCGGCGTGACCACGCTCGTCGATGTCGGCAGTTCGGGCCGCCGCAACTTCGAGGAGTTTAAGAAGCTCATCATCGATCGCGCGGCCACCCGCATCCTGTCGATGCTCAACATCGTCGGCGGAGGGATGGGCGGCGGCAAGATCGAGCAGAACGTAGATGATATGGAGCCGGACCTGACCGCCCAGATGGTGAAGAAGTACCCCGACATCATCGTGGGGATCAAGACCGCCCATTTCGCCGGACCGGAATGGGTAGCGGTCGATCGCGCTGTTGAGGCCGGAAGGATTGCGAAGATCCCCGTCATGGTGGACTTCGGGAACTTTCGCCCCGAACGGCCCTTCGAGGAACTCGTACTCGAACACTTGCGGCCGGGCGACATGTACACGCACTTCTTCATCGGACGCGTGCCTATGCTCGACCACGAAGGAAAAGTACGGCCCTACCTCTACGAGGCCCGCAAGCGCGGGGTCAAGTTCGACGTCGGCCACGGTTCGGGGAGCTTCTGGTGGAGCCAGGCCGTGCCCGCCGTGCGGCAAGGCTTTTTGCCGGATTCGATCTCAACCGACCTTCACACCGGCAGCATGAACAGCGGTATGAAAAACATGTCCAACGTCATGTCGAAGTTCCTGAGCCTCGACGTTCCGTTAGAAGAAGTCGTCAACCTGTCGACCTGGAATCCGTCGCAGCAAATTCAGCGCCCCGACCTCGGTCATCTAACCGTGGGTGCGGAGGCCGACATCGCGGTCATGCGTCTCGATACAGGCAAGTACGGTTTCCTCGACATTCGCAACGCCCGCTATGACGGCACGAAGCTCCTAACGCCGGAGTTGACCCTGCGCGCCGGCCGAGTCATGTGGGACCTCAACGGCCGCGCCGGCACGCCGTGGAAGCAGTAGCTAGGCGAGATTCCGCGAGCGGCGGTTCTCACGGATAAAGGTGACGATCGATTCGAGAGATGTCCCCGGCTGAAAAACCGCCGCTACGCCGAGCCGCTTCATCTCAGTGACATCGTCATCCGGGATGATCCCCCCGAGCACGACTTGCACGTCGTCCATTTCCTTTTCTTTGAGCAACGCCATCACTCGCGGCACGATCGCCGTGTGCGCGCCCGACAGAATGGACAACCCGATGAACTCCACGTCTTCCTGTAACGCGGCGTTCACAACCTGCTCCGGTGTCTGCCGCAAACCCGTGTAGATCACTTCCATGCCGGCGTCGCGCAGCGCTCGTGCGATGACCTTCGCGCCGCGATCGTGGCCGTCCAGGCCCGGTTTGGAAACCAAAACACGGATCGGAGGGGCGGACGTCAAGGTGGATGCAGCGGTCATAGCTTGCCGGGAAGCGGCACTGCCATTATAGGAAGCCGCCGTGAAGCGACGCCCGGCCTCAGGTCGTCGGAGCCTTGACGGCCTTGCCCGGCACCGCGTTCTCGACAAGCTCGCCGTCCCTGAGGGAAACCTGCCCGTTGACCAGAACATGCTGTATCCCCTCGGAATACTGAGCTGGGTACTCGAACGTGCCCTTATCGATCACGGTATCCGGGTTGAAGACAACAATATCCGCGTCCGCACCCACGCTCAACCGCCCCTTCTTCGTCATCATCGGCACCCGGCGCTCCAGCCGCTGTGCCGGCCAGAGTGACATCTTCCGCAACGCGTCCATCAATGTGAGCGCCTCTTGCTCGCGCACGTAACGGCCGAGAACCCGCGAGAACGTTCCAAATGAGCGCGGATGCGCGCGACCCTTGTCGAGCCACATCCCGTCGCTGGCGATCATCGTCACGGGACTGGCGACGGCTGTTTGCACGTTCTCTTCGCTGTAACGAGCGGGAAGGATTACAGTGCCGCCCTGCTCGCGATACTTGCCGAAGGTTTCACGCGTTAAGGTCTCGCCGGTCTCGACCCAAATGAATCCTTTCAGTCGATCGTCGTCATAGGTCCGCCAGTCGTTGAATAGGTGTGACTCGATCAGCGTCGAGCCGCGGTTGTACGGGTAGCATTCCGTCGTCACGTCCGCGCCGCCCTTCTGCGCCGACGCGATAATGTCCAGGTATTGCGGAATGCGCGTCGAGGCGCTGCTGTTGATGTGGACAATATGCAGCGGTGCGCCGGTTATTCTCGACGCATCCAGCACTTCCTCGATGTTGCTGACCCCCGGTGGCCTTGAGCTACGCATGTGGACATGGCAGTTCGCGTCGTGCTCGGCGGCGACGCGGAACATCTCGACGACTTCTTCGGTGGTCGCACCGGGCGAATAGGCGAGGCCAAAGCCGACGGCAGGGGCGCCGAGTTCGAGTCCCTTGGCAATACGTTCCTTGAGCTGTTCGAGCTGCTCAGCGCTCAGCGGCCTCGCGAGGGCTTCGCCGGTGAGTCCGGGGTTCTCGCCCAGCATGACGAGGTTGCGCGAGTAGGGATGGCTAATGCTCGCCCCAAAATTGACCGGCGTCTTGCCTTCGCGTTCGCCGTACCAGGTCGCGATATCCTCGACGCCGATCTCGAGTTCCAGGGCCGTCGTGATGCCGTCGTGAATCTGTGCCTTGTAGTTCTCCGGACTGTGCCCGTGCTGATGCAGATCAATGAATCCCGGCGCGACCACATGCCCACTCGCATCGAGCACCTCCGCTCCCATGAGTTCGTCCTCGCTGATGGCAACGATCGACTCACCCTGAATGCCGACATTGCGAATCCCGTCCAGGCCGGATTCGGGGTCCATGACGCGGCCGTTCGCGATGACGAGGTCATACTGCGTCGGCTGCGAGCATTGAGCAAGAAGTAGAACGAAAGAAATGACGGCGGCGACTCGAAGCATGCGGGTTAGTATCCCACGGCTTTGTGGCGCACGCCTTCACAGGCGTGCGCCACGCGCAGATACACGTCGGGCGCTGGTTTGGGTTGCGGAGGAGAGGCGGCAGTCGGCCCTTGGGTGGTGGCGGCGGCCGGGGTTGGGTTGGTCAACGCAGGCTGACGCCTGCGGTTCTGAGTTGGTTAGGGGTTGCTTGAGTTGTCCACGGAGCGCTCGTGGTTCTATGGAGTTTTCCGCGGGCTTTACCCGCGGGCGCGAACGTTTACACGCGCGCCTCTTTCCCTGTGGATAGCGGGTTGAGGGGTTCTACGGACGATACAATGGGGGCTTCTGGTTCCCCGTCCGGGAGTGGAAGTCGTTCTCGTCCTACAGCTTGCGACTTGCTGCCCGGGACTCAACCGCCTCTTGAAAAGCTCGCTTCGTCCTGATCGGATGGCAGCGAGCTATTGTTGAAACTTCTGAACATGACACGTGTCCGCTTTGCGCCCTCGCCCACTGGTTACCTTCATATCGGAGGCGCTCGAACCTTCATCTTCAATTGGCTGCACGCCCGCCACCAGGGCGGTGTTGTCGTTCTCCGCATCGACGATACCGACGTCGAACGGAATACGCAGACCTCTCTCGATTCAATCCACGAAGGTCTCGAATGGCTGGGGCTCGGCTGGGACGAGTCGTACCGTCAATCGGACCGCCTCGATCTCCATCGCAAGGCCGCCGGGGCGATTTTCGAGAAGGGACTTGCCTATCGCGACTTCACGCCCGCCTCCGCGGCGCCTGAGAGTCCGAGCGGGGAACGGCTTTTCAATCCGGGCATGCGCGAGCTCACCCGCAAGGAGAGCGATCGCCGGGCGGATGCGGGCGAACCCTTCGTCCTACGCTTCAGAGTGCCGCGCGACTCACGCGCCCAGGTTGTTGTCACGGATCTCGTCTACGGGACGGTGAACAAGGCTACCGCCGACCTCGAGGATTTCGCGCTGCTGCGCTCGACCGGCATGCCGACATATCACATGGCCTCTTGCGCTGACGATGCCGATCTCCGCATCACGGACGTGCTGCGTGGCCAAGAACATCTGGAGAATACGTTCAAGCACGTGCTGATCTTCGAAGCGCTTGGTGTCGAAACGCCGAAGATGGCTCACCTGCCCCTGTTGATGGCGCCTGACGGCGCGAAGCTGTCAAAACGCGTCCACGGCCCGGTGGTGAGCGTTACAACCTATCGCGACGCCGGTTTCCTGCCGCATGCGTTTATCAATTTCCTGTGCCTGCTAGGGTGGTCGGCCAAGAATGACCGTGAGAAGTTGTCGCGCGACGAGCTTGTCGAGCTCTTCTCGCTGGACGGCATCAACCGCAGCAACGCAACGATCAACTTCACTGACGAGGAACCCTTCGATCCGAAGGCCTTGTGGCTGAATGCCGAGCACATCCGGGCGCTCGATATCGATGGCCTCGTACAGCAATTGATGCCCTACGCGCACCAAGCCGGGTTTAATAACGCCACGCCGGAAAAGCTTCGCGCCATCGCTCCGCTTATCCGTGAGCGTGTCCGCTTGTTGAGCGAAGTGGGCACTGCCGCCGATTTCTTCTTCACGGAACCGCAGTCCTACGATCCCGCCGAACTCATCCCCAAAAAGGGAGACGCCGCCTTGGCTGGGCGGGCGCTCCGCAAGGCGAAGGAAGTTCTGGCCACTGTCTCCGACTTCGATCACGCAACCCTTGACACGGCGCTTCGCGCCGCCGCGGATGAACTCGAGGTGAAGGCGGGACAGATGTTCCAGCCCGTTCGCGTCGCGGTGTGCGGACGCAAGAATGCGCCGCCGCTTTTCGAAACACTCGAGGTGCTCGGGCGTGACACCGTGCTGACCCGCATCGAGTTTGCTCTAGGAATTGTCTAATGAAAGACGCCGATTCACCCCGTTCAAACTTCGTTCGTGATTGGATTCGCTCCGACAATGAGAGCGGAAAGTATGACGGACGTGTGCGCACCCGCTTTCCACCGGAACCCAACGGCTACTTACACGTCGGCCACGCCAAGAGCATCATGCTCAACTTCGGTCTGGCGGAGGAGTTCCGCGGCAACTGCAATTTGCGCTTCGACGACACCAATCCCACGAAGGAAGAGGCCGAGTACGTAGAGTCGATCATCGAAGATGTGAAATGGTTAGGTGGCGATTTTGGCGACCAGCCCGTCTATGCGTCCGACTACTTCCAGCAGTTGTACGATTGGGCCGTCGACCTCACCAAGAAAGGTAAGGCCTATGTTTGCGACTTGAGTGGCGACGAGATGCGAGAGGCGCGCGGCACGCTGACCGAAGCAGGAAAGAACAGTCCTTATCGGGAAAGAAGCGTCGAGGAGAATCTGGACCTCTTCGCGCGCATGAAAGACGGTGAGTTTCCTGACAGCTCGCACACTCTGCGCGCCAAAGGCGACATGGCCTCGCCGAATCTCAACATGCGGGATCCGGTGATGTACCGCATCCTGCACGCCAAACATCATCGCACGGGCAATCGTTGGTGCATCTATCCGATGTACGACTGGACGCACGGTCAGTCGGACTCAATCGAGGGCGTCACCCACTCGATCTGCACGCTTGAGTTTGAAGATCACCGTCCACTCTATGACTGGTTTCTCGATCAGCTCGGCGTCTTCCATCCGCAGCAGATTGAGTTCGACCGGTTGAGCCTGACGTACACCGTACTGAGCAAGCGCAAGCTGCTGCAACTTGTGCAACAGGGCGTGGTGGAAGGCTGGGATGACCCCCGCATGCCGACGATTGGAGGGATGCGCCGGCGCGGCTACTCGCCGCAAGGTTTGCGCAATTTCGCAAGCAATCTCGGCGTGTCGAAGACGAGCGGCGTCACGGAAATTGAGAATCTTGAACATTACATCCGGGGGGATCTGAACAAGACGTCTCCGCGCGTGATGACGGTCTTGCGCCCCCTCAAGCTCGTGTTGACGAACTACCCCGAAGGCCAAGTGGAATTCATGGAAGCCGTCAACAATCCCGAGGACGAGGATGCGGGCACGCGATCAGTACCCTTTGGCCGCGAACTCTGGATCGAACGGGAGGACTTCCGCGAGGAGCCTCCAAAGCGCTACTACCGCCTTTATCCGGGGAATGAGGTCCGACTGCGGTATGGCTACATCATCAAGTGTCACGATGCTGTGAAAGACCCCGTTACGGGCGAGATCACGGAGATCCACTGCACGTACGATCCAGAGACGCGCAGCGGCCAGAAAACGCGGAGAGTGAAGTCAACGATTCACTGGGTTCCAGCGGCGGAGGCGATTCCGGTAGAGGTTCGTCTCTATGACAAGCTGTTCACCGCCGAGAATCCGAATGAAGCGCCCGAAGGGCAAGATTTCACGATGCACTTAAACCAGGAATCGCTCGAGGTAGTCCACGGCAAAGCCGAGCCGTCGCTGGCGAGTGCCCGGCCTGGTGACCGCTATCAGTTTGAGCGTGTTGGGTATTTCTGCGCGGATACGTCGTCGAAGGCCGAACAGCTCGTCTTCAACCGTACTGCCGCGCTGCGGGACACCTGGGCGAAGCTTCAGAAGCGATCGTAGGAGGCTCGGTTGCGGACCGAAGGGGAAGCCGCGGATCTCAAGACCGAGATCCGCGCTACGGGTCTTACGCTACGGGTTGTTCCTGGTAGGAACCGAACACGCCGCGGAGGACGTTGCACATCTCACCTAGCGTGGCGTAGGCGCAGACGGCTTCGAGGATGGGCGGCATGAGGTTGGTGTCACCCTCGGCGGCTTGACGCAGGTTGTCGAGGGCCTTCGTGACGGCGGCGCTGTCGCGTTCGGCGCGTAGCTTCGCGAGACGGGCTGACTGCTTCTCGCCAACGGATCGATCAATGGAGAGTGTTGGGATGGGCTCGTGCTCGTCATCGACGTTTGCGTTCACGCCGATGATCCGGCGGCGGCCCTCTTCCACTGACTTCTGAAACTCATAGCTCGAGTGGGCAATCTCGGCCTGCGGATAGCCGTTCTCGACCGCCGCCACCATGCCGCCCATCGCTTCGATCTTTTCGAGTTGCGCGTAGAAGCCCGTTTCGAGATCGAGGGTGAGCCGCTCCAAGAAGTGGCTTCCGCCAAACGGATCGGCCAACTCCGTCACGCCCGTCTCATGCGCCAAGACCTGCTGCGTCCGCAGCGCCAGCAACGCCGCCTCTTCCGTCGGCAGAGCATAGGCTTCATCCAGTGAGTTGGTATGGAGAGACTGCGCTCCGCCCAGCACCGCGGCCATGGCTTGGATGGCCGTCCGGACGAGGTTGACCTTCGGCTGCTGCGCGGTAAGGGACACTCCAGCGGTTTGGGCGTGGAACCGTAGCTTCCATGAACGTTCGTTCTTTGCCCCAAAACAATCGCGCATCACCTTTGCCCAGATCTTGCGGGCCGCGCGAAACTTCGCGATCTCCTCGAAGAAGTCACTGTGCACATCGAAGAAGAAACTCAACCGCGGCGCGAATCGATCGACATCCAGCCCCCGCTCGACGGCCCACTTCACATACTCAACACCCGCCCCGAGCGTGAACACCAGCTCCTGCAAAGCCGTCGCGCCGGCCTCGCGGACGTGATAGCCGCTGATCGAAATGGGGTTGAATCGCGGGGTATGCTCGGCACCGAACTCCAGGGTGTCGACCACCAGCCGCATTGACGGACGCGGCGGGTAGATGTACTCCTTCTGGGCCATGTACTCCTTGAGGATGTCGTTCTGGATCGTCCCCGAAATTCGCGTCCAATCCGCGCCCTGCTTCTCGGCCACAACCAGATACATGGCCCACAGAATCGCCGCCGAGGAGGTGATCGTCATCGATGTCGTCACCTCGGCCAGGGGAATGTCGCGGAACAGTTCCTCCATGTCCGCCAGGCTCGAAATCGCGACGCCGCATTTGCCTACTTCACCCGTGGCCATCGGGTCGTCCGCGTCGTAGCCCATCAGCGTGGGTAGGTCGAAGGCGACGGAAAGCCCGGTCTGTCCGTGGTCGAGCAGATAGCGGTAGCGGCGGTTCGTTTCCTCGGGCGTCGCGAAACCCGAGAACTGCCGCATCGTCCACAGCTTGCCGCGGTACATGTCGGCATGGATGCCGCGGGTGTAGGGGAAGGCGCCGGGTTCGCCGAGATCGGCGGCGGGATCGAAGTCGGGAGCATTCTCGCCCGTGTAGACATTCTCTACGGGAGTCCCGGAGAGCGTCTGCGAGCGATCGGGCTCGACGTCCTTGTTCACTACCGGCGGTGGTTTCGGAGCAGTCGCCATCACGAATAGGCCCTCGGGCCGCGTTTCCAGTCTATCGAAGGCTTCGGCCTTGGTGTTCGCTCACCGGCCACTCTATCGGTCTTGGTTGGTTGTCGGTGGCGACGTTTCGCAGAAACGCCGTTGCGGGGGTAGAATGTCCCTGATGAAACGTATCTTGTTGAGCACTGTTGTAGCGCTTTCGCTTTCTTGCGGTTACAGTGGTTTGAGTCCGCGGGAGGAGGCCGACCGATTCCTTGCAATGTATGACGGGATCGGGCAGAAACTCTATACCGTGACCTCCGAAGCGTATTGGAAGTCGGCGACGGACGTGAACGAGCAGCACGTCGGCGAGCGCATCGGCGCGGAGAGCACTCTCGCGGCCTTCTCGGGGAGCCGCTATGTGATCGAGACGACACGGAGTCTGCTGGCATCCAAGGGCGAGCTCGATGATTTGACCGTGCGGCAGCTCGAGAAGATTCTGCTCACGGCGGCTGAGTATCCGGGAACCATTCCCGAAACGGTCGAGGCGCGGGTGGCGCAGGAAGCGAAGCAGAGCGCGGTACTCGATGCGTTTGAGTTTTGCGCGGAGGGGCGCGGAGAATCGTGTGCCACGGCGGTCAACCCGAATCAGATCGACGGCATCCTTCGCGATTCGCGTGACGTGAAGGAACGGCAACATATTTGGGAGGTTTCCAAGCAGACAGGCCCGGCGCTGAAACCGGGGTTGATCGAACTACGGCGCTTGCGTAACGAACTCGCGCAAGAGATGGGCTACGACTCGTTCTTCGCACTTCAGATCGCCGATTACGGGATGACGGTCGACGAAATGATGGAGATGATGAAGGGATTCCAGACCGACCTACGTCCACTGTACGAGCAGGTGCATGGTTGGGCGAAGCACGAGTTGGCGGCGAAATACAAGCAGCCGGTCCCGGAGAAGATTCCAGCCCATTGGCTCGGCAACCGCTGGGCTCAGGCTTGGCCTGGACTTACCGAGACGGTGGACCTCGACGGCCTGGTCAAGGACAAATCGCCTGAATGGGTTGTTAAGCAAGCGGAGGCGTTCTATACATCGCTTGGCATGCCGCCGCTGCCGGAATCGTTTTGGGAGAAGTCGGATCTTTACCAGCTTCCGCCGGAAGCGACACGCAAGAAGAACACGCATGCGTCGGCGTGGCACCTGGACATCGACAAGGACGTGCGGTCACTGATGAGCGTCGAGCCGAACTTCCGGTGGTTCCAGACATCGCATCACGAGCTGGGGCACGTTTACTACTTTATGGCGTACTCGAACCCAGACGTGCCGTTGACGCTACGCGAAGGAGCGAACCGCGCTTTCCACGAAGCGATCGGAGACCTGATCGGCATCGCGGCGCGGCAGCCGGCGTATTTAAGACAAATCGGTTTGCTCGGCGACGATGTCGAGATCGATCAAGTGGAGTGGCTGTTGGACGAAGCGCTGAATCAGGCCGTTGTGTTTATTCCGTTTTCGGCCGGGACGATGTCGTTCTGGGAACACGATCTGTACGAAGAGAACCTATCGCCCGATGAGTTCAACAAGCGTTGGTGGGAATACGTGGGCCGCTACCAAGGAGTCGCGCCGCCAACCGCGCGCGGCGAGGAATACTGCGACGCCTGCACGAAGACGCATATCAGCGACGATCCGGCACAGTACTACGACTATGCGATGGCGTTCGTGCTGAAGTACCAGTTGCATACTTACATCGCAAACAACATCCTCAAGCAGGACCCGCGGGACTGCAACTACTACGGCAACAAGGAAGTGGGCAAGTTCCTGTCGGAGTTGCTGCGGCTCGGGGCGACACGGGACTGGCTGGAAGTGATCCGCGAGAAAACGGGTGAGGAAATCAGTACACGGGCAATGCTGGATTATTTCTCCCCCTTGATGGAGCACCTGGAGAAGGAGAACGAGGGCCGGGACATCAGTTGGTAACGCGGCTACTGCTCTGGTTCGATGCGGTGATACGAGACGGAAAGAAACGCCACGCCCACACGAAATAGATCGCGGCCGACCGGACGGCAGTGTTGGTTACACCGTGTGCCACGACCCGTCAAGTCGATGGAAAACCCCCTGCGTTTAATAGTTTAGACCAATCCATGGATGCCGTCACTAAGCGAAAACTCCGAGAAGGCGATGCCGCGGCAAGAATCGTGACTGACGACCAGGGTGCGTGGTCGCGGTCAGGGGCACCGTTCCGGCCCAAAATCAGATGGCTGTGCTAACCAATTCGCCTTGCGCCGCGAAGGGTATTAAGGGAGAATTCGTGGGGGCCGCACGCAAGAGGCCCCACGCAACGGCACCTTTACGAAACCATGAGCAGCCCATCGTCTACGCTTGAAGTCACTCCGAACATTGATACGCTGCGCGACCACCTGCGCTACTACTACGGCCGACACCTGAAGAACAAGTCGGACCTGACAGAGAAGGCCTGTTGCACCGAGGAAACGCAGCAGCGCCATGCGGATATCCTGACGTTGATCCCGGATGCCGTGAAAAACCGCCACTACGGCTGTGGCTGCCCTATCCCGAACGACGACTTGACAGGGATTACGGTGCTCGACCTGGGCTCCGGAGCAGGCGTGGACGCCTTTATTGCGGCTTACAAGGTGGGGCCGAGAGGCTCTGTCCACGGGATCGATATGACTGACGAGCAACTCGCGGTGGCCAACGATCACGCGGACGAAGTGGCGCGCTCCTTCGGTTTTCCCGCTCGCAACACGGCTTTTCACAAAGATTTCATCGAAGTCGCCGATTCGATTCCCGACAACAGCGTGGATCTGGTGATCTCCGACTGTGTGATCAACCTGTCGCCACGGAAGGATCTGGTATTCCAAACCATCTACCGGGTGTTGTCGGAGGGCGGCGAGTTCTACATTTCCGACATTGCGGCGGACCGCGAGGTGCCGGATTCGATCCGCGAGGATCCGGACATGATCGCGGAATGTCTGGGCGGAGCGATGTACGAGCACGCCTGGTTCGACACGATGAAGGACGCGGGGTTCACGGATCCGCGCGTGTTCAGCCGCCGTGTGGTTCAGGACTCGGCGAAAGGCGAGCCGATTACGTTCTCATCGCTGACGGTGCGGGCATTCAAATTCGGCAACGCGCTTGATCACCGCTGCGAAGACTACGGCCAGGTGGCGATCTACAAAGGTAACTCGCCGGACGACTCCGCGCGATTCGTCTTCGACGACCACCACATCTTCAAGGCCCACCGGCCAACGGCGGTGTGCCGCAACACGGCGCGGATGATCAGCGAAACGAGGCTGGGGCGGTACTTCGAGGTAACCCAGGCGGTGAAGCACTTCGGGCTGTTCCCGTGCGGCCCGGAGCCGGCCGGCTCCGAGTCGGCTCAGCCCTGCTGCTGACGAGCGGCGGCGCGGGCAACGGGAGTGCAACGGTCACCTGCTAGCTTAGGGTGAGAGTTTTTCGCGCCCTCGCGCCATGACGACACCCAACGACTTCCGGGTTGCCAGTTGGACCGAGCTTGTCGACCAGCTCTACGACGGGAGCTGGGACAGCGGCCTTGCACGTTATCGGTCGAAGTACGCGTTTCGCGGACTCTCGAACGCCGACTACGACCTCAAGACCAGCTTGATCCGCCTGGGCGGCGACTTCGCGCGCCTCGAGCGGCACTTGTTGCGCAATTTTCGCAAGTACGCCCATCGTGACGCGGCGCCCGGCGATTCGGTCTGGAACTGGCTCAGCGTGGCGCAGCACCACGGTTTGCCGACACGGTTGCTGGACTGGACGTACTCGCCCTTCGTCGCAATTCACTTCGCCACAGCCAAACTCGGGCGCTTTCATGTGGACGGGGTTGTGTGGTGTCTCGATTACGTCGAGATGAACAAGATCCTGCCCGAGCGCCTCAACGCCGTATTGCTCGATGAGGGCTCACATGTGTTCACAGTCGACCTGCTGGAGTGTGCGGCACCGGACCTTGAAACCTTCGATCGCCTCGCGGACGAAGGGGAAGAGTTTGTGGTGTTTCTGGAATCCCCATCGCTTGATGAGCGTATCGTGAACCAATTCGCGTTCTTCTCGCTGCTGTCGAATCCGCGAACGGCGCTTGACTCCTGGCTTGCCCATCACCCCGAGCTTTATCGCCGGATCATTATCCCGGCCGAGTTGAAATGGGAAGTGCGGGATAAGCTTGACCAAGCGAACATCAACGAGCGCGTCCTGTTGCCCGGACTCGATGGGCTTTCGCGCTGGCTGACGCGGCACTACAGCCCGAAGACGTAAGGCTGTTCACTCTACGCCGTACTACACTACTCTCGATATAAGAGAGAGGAAGCCATGCAAGATATCCGCGTTGCCGCTGTGAGTATGAACGGCCGTCTCGGCGAACCCGAGGCTGTTCTCGATGAGATCGCTGACTGGACGGCGAAGGCCGTCGAGCAGGGCGCCGAGTTGGTAGTCTTCCCTGAACTCGTCGTCCATGGACATTGCACGCCAAACACCTATGAGTTGGCCGAGGCTGTCCCTGACGGGCCTAGCACGCAGCGGCTTTGCGAGATCGCGAAAGAGAACAAGGTCGTGGTGTGTGTCGGGCTGAGTGAGAAGGAAGACGACCTCGTCTTCAACACGCAGATCGTCGCCGGGCCAGACGGTTACATTGGCAAGCAGCGCAAGATCCACCTATCGCGCGACGAGGTTCTCTTCTACAAGGGTGGACGGGAGATGCCGGCGTTTGACATCGGCAAGTGCAAGATCGGCATCCAGATCTGCTACGACAAGCTGTTCCCGGAGATCTCGCGCGTGCTGTGTCTACACGGGGCCGAGATTCTGCTCATGCCTCACGCGGCTCGCAAGGTAATGTGGGACGACACGCCGGAATCACAGGTGGCCGCGCGGCGCGATATGGCCGAGTACCAACGAAAGATTATTCCGGCCCGCGCGATCGAGAACTCCTGCTTCGCGATCCTCACGGACCAGGTCGGGCGCGCCGGGTATGTGGACGCGTATCCGAAGGACCACCCCAATCAGCCGCACCATCCCGGCTGCGCGATGATCGTCGACCCCTCGGGGGAGATCATCGCGGAGACGCAGGCCGAGCGGATCGAGCCGGAGATGATCGTGGCGACGCTGGAGGCGGCGGCGATCAATGAAGAACGGTCGCAGCCGAACTTCGCGCTGAAGACACGACGCCCGGAGCTGTTTGGGGAGTTGGCAGCGGACCCCGTGAAGTGCTGAGGTCGGGTCCCGTCCCATAGGCAGACTGCCCGAACTTGCTGAAACCGCGCTACTTCCGGACCTGGAGCGCGGTCGGGACGCAGGCCCCGCAAGGGCTGCGAGCAAAAACCCGTAAACTTCGCTAAAATAAGGGCTTACCATCCCACCCGAGGACCTTCTCTTTGGCTGAAAAATCTCCTTCCGGTCCCTCCCAGTTGCCTCTGGGAGATGATAACGGTTCGCATAATCTGATTCCAATAGACATCGAAGTCGAGATGAAGAAGTCGTATCTCGACTACGCGATGAGCGTAATCATCGGGCGGGCGCTGCCTGACGTCCGAGACGGCCTGAAACCCGTGCAACGGCGCATTCTCTACGGGATGCTCGAGGCCGGCCTGCGCTCGAACCGCGGCTACCGCAAGTCCGCGAAGATCGTGGGCGAGGTGATGGGCAACTACCACCCGCATGGCGACTCGTCGATTTACGACACTCTTGTCAGGATGGCGCAGCCGTTCTCGATGCGAGCCATTCTCGTCGACGGGCAGGGGAACTTCGGCTCGGTGGACAACGATCCGCCGGCGGCGATGCGTTATACCGAGGCGCGACTCAAGGCCTTCGCCGAAGAGTTGCTCAACGAGCTTGACCAAGACACGGTCGATTTCCGCGCCAACTACGACGACACCTCGGAGGAGCCCGAGTGTCTGCCGGCGGGTGCTCCGAATCTGCTGATTAACGGCGCGAACGGTATCGCGGTCGGCATGGCGACGAACATCCCGCCGCACAATCCCACGGAACTGCTGGACGCCGCCATTCATCTGGTGAAGAAGCCCAAGGCGACGCTCGACAAGATCACCGAGATCGTTAAGGGACCTGACTTCCCGACGGGTGGGATGATCTGCGGAACCGAAGGCATCGGCAACGCCTACCGCAATGGCCGCGGGCACATGACCATCCGCGCTCGGGCCAAGTTCGAGGATATCGGCAAGGACCGCAAAGCGATCGTCGTTACGGAGATTCCGTATCAGGTCAACAAGTCACGGCTCATTGAGCACTCCGCCAACCTTGTCAACGACAAGAAGATCGAAGGCATTTCCGACATTCGCGATGAAAGCGACCGCGACGGCATGCGCATCGTTTTCGATCTAAAGCGTGGTGAAGAACCCGAAATCATCCTCAACAATCTCTACAAGCACACCCAACTCCAGGCCGGCTACGGCATCATCATGCTCGCGATCGTCGGCGGTCAACCGCGCGAGTTGGGCCTGCTGCAGTACCTGAACCACTTCGTCGATCACCGCATTGATGTCGTGCAGCGGCGGACAAACTTCCTGCTACGCAAGGCCCGCGAGCGCGAGCACCTCTTGCTGGGCTTCCAAAAGGCGCTCGACCGGCTCGATGAAGTCATCGCGTTGATCCGCGCATCGGACAGTCCGGCCATGGCCCGCAGCGGCCTCATGGGCGTGCAGCAAATCGAGTACCGCAAATTCTTGCGTGAAGGCGGGCAGGCCACCTTCGCGGCCTTCGATTTCACGCAGCTACAAGCGCAAGCGATCATCGAAATGCAGCTCCAACGCCTGACCGGCATGGAGCGCCAGAAGATCATCGACGAACTCGCCGAGATTCAGAAGAAGATCGAAGGGCATCTCGAGATTCTCCAGTCCGACCAGATCCTCCGCAACCTGATCGTTCGCGAGCTGCAAGCCGTTAAGAGCAAGTTCGGTGATGAGCGCCGCACGGAAATCACGGGGCCCGTCAGCACGATCTCGATCGAGGATCTGATCGCCGACGAGAACATGATCGTCACCGTTACCCATAACGGATTTCTCAAACGGACGCCCGAGGACACCTACACCAAGCAGACGCGGGGCGGACGCGGCCGGATCGGCATGGGAACGCGTACGGACGATTTCGTCGAGCAGCTCTTCATAGGCTCGACGCATTCCTACGTGCTCGTCTTCACGAGCTTGGGCCGCGTTTACTGGGTTAAGGTCTACAACATCCCCGACGCGGGCACCACGGGTAAGGGCAAACATATCGCGAGTCTCGCGAACCTACAACCCGATGAGAAGGTCCAGGCCTTCCTGCCGGTCAAGGAATTCGAAGAAGGCCGCTACGTTGTGATGGCGACCCGCAGGGGTGTCATCAAACGCTGCGACCTAACCGTCTTTAAGAACCCGCTGTCACGTGGCATCATCGCTCTCGCGCTTGACGACGAAGACGAGCTCGTTTCCGCGCGGCTTACAGATAAAGGCGAAGCCCAGGAAACGGAAATCTTTATCGCTACCTACCAGGGCAAGGCGATTCGCTTCGACATCAATGACGTGCGCGCGATGGGCCGCCCCGCCCGCGGCGTGCGCGGTATCCGCCTCAAGGGCGACGATCACGTCGTCGGGATGCGCTGCGTCTCGCCAGAGGACCTCGTCCTGTCAATCACTCAGGAAGGTTATGGCAAGCGGACCAAGCTCGGTGAGTATCGCAACACCGCGCGCGGCGGCCAGGGCGTGATCAACATCAAGACCACCAAGCGCAATGGCAGCGTCGTAGCGATCATGAAAGTGACGCAAGAAGACGACGTCATGATCATCACCCGTCAGGGCAAGATTATCCGCATCGGCTCGGACAAGATCCGAGCGACCGGCCGCGCCGCGCAGGGCGTACGCCTCGTCAAACTCGAGGACGGAGATCAGGTCGCCGCTGCCGGTGTCGTTCCCGCCAATGGCGAAGAGGAAGACGACGACTCGAACGGCCAGGGCGAACTGATTCAGTAGCGCTTGTGCGGCCCGCTTCGGTCGCGTGACCCACTGCCACGTTGACCCGCATGCGCCGATGTCATGCGCACGCGAACCGGCAGCTCTTCCACGGTTCTTGCCTCGGCGCAAGCCGGCTCGATCTCGCGGCGTCGCTCGGCGTGCCTGGCATACCAGTTCGTAGCGGGCCAAGCCGACATCCCGTGTAGGAAGATACTCAGCAAAACGGTGCACATCACTACCGTGAAGATGTCGTCGCGGCCCTCCAGGTCCGATTCCTCAAGTACCAGGAAGATGTAGAGAATCGACGCCAACCCACGCGGTCCGAACCAGCCCAAGAAGACGTGTGTCGGCGCGCGTAATCCCGTGCCCAGCAAACTCAAAGACACCGGGACCATCCGGATCAGCGTCAGGCTCAGCACGGCGTAGAGCACCAGTGGAACCGTGAGCGCCCCGATCGTCGGCCCGATCTCCGCCACTCCGAATACGAAGAACGCCAGCAGCGTCAACAGTTGCCCCTCGGCCTCCGCGAACTCGATCAGGCAGCTGCACGCACGTTTGGCTGTGTTGCCGAGAACGAGCCCGGCCACGAAAGCCGCGATAAACCCATTCCCCTCGACGGCCTCGGCTCCGGCGAACGCTAAGAGCGACAAAGCAATCGCGGAGATCTACTGAAAGCTGTGGCTCATCCACCGCGAGCGACCGCCCCACTCGACAAGCCGGCCGCCTCCGAAGCCGACGGCAGCCCCTACCACCGGGCCGAGCACAAGCTGATGCGTCACGAAATCGAACCAGTAGCCGGCGTCTACCATCGACTCCGAAACGGCGGCCAGATGGATGAAGAACAGTACGACCGGCAGAGCGATCCCATCGTTCAAGCCGCTCTCGATATTGAGCACCTGGCGAATCCGTACAGGGACCTTCGGGCTACTCACCACGGCCTGCCCCAGTGCGGCGTCAGTGGGAGCTAGAATCGCCGCAGCCACCGCGGCCTCCCAGAAGCTCAGAGTGTCGAGCAAGGTTGCCGCTACCAGCGTGCCTACCACAATCGTCAGCGGAAGCCCGATCCCCAACATCCGCAACGGCAGATCGTAGTTCCTCTTGAGGATCTTGAGATCGATCCGCGACGCATCGGTAAAAAGGACGATGACGAGCGTCGCTTCCGCAAGCGCGCGCACGATCTCGCTGTCGAACCCGATGTCGAGGAGACCCAGGCCGTCAGGACCTGACACGTATCCGAAAACCGCAAAGGCCATCGGAGCGGTGACTACGCTGCGCTGGAGACGCTCGGAAACGACACCAAACGCGAGAATCAACAGCGCAACCAGTACGAAGGTGAGATTCTCCATTCCTTGAACCGGGCGCTCATAGTATGGCAACCACGGGCCGGCCATTGGCGAAACTCGCCTAGGATGATACAAGCGTGTCACGCTGGATTCAGTTCGTCGGTAACGACGCATAAGCAAAACATGGGCTTTACCCGCGAAGAAGAGAGGCTCGAAGAGTCGCGCCTTCGGACCGTCCACTGGAAGCGTTGGGGACCCTACCTAAGCGAGCGCCAATGGGGCACAGTCCGCGAGGACTACGGCGGCGGCGGCGACGCTTGGGGCTATCTCCCGCATGACCACGCCCACTCGCGCGCCTATCGCTGGGGCGAAGACGGCATCGGCGACATTTGCGACCGCCACCAATACATCTGCTTCGCCATCGCGCTTTGGAACGGCCGCGATCGCATTCTCAAGGAGCGCCTCTTCGGTCTTGCCGGCAATGAAGGCAACCATGCGGAGGACGTCAAGGAGTACTACTTCTACCTGGACTCCACTCCAACGCACTCCTACATGAAGTTCCTCTACAAGTATCCGCAGCAGGAGTTCCCCTATCGCTCGCTGGTCGCCGAGAACGGACGCCGCACCCGCAACGATCCCGAGTTCGAGCTCATCGACAGCGGCGTGTTTGACGAGGACAGCTACTTCGATGTGTTCGTCGGAGTATGCCAAGGTCACGCACGAAGACATCCTGATTCGCATCAAGGCCTACAACCGAGGTCCAGAAGCCGAGGACCTACACGTTCTGCCGACGGTCTGGTTTCGCAACACCTGGTCCTGGGGCCGCGATGATCGCCGGCCCAAGCTGTGGCACCACAAAACCGATTCCGATTCCGGGATCATCGCGCTCGATCACGCCAAGTACGGCCCGCGCTGGTTGCACTGCGAAGGCGATCCGAAGCTGCTCTTCACGGAGAACGAGAGCAATCGCCGACTGCTGTGGAATGCCGAGAATCGCTCCCCTTACGTCAAGGACGCCTTCCACCGCTACCTCATCGACAGCGAAGAAGAGGCCGTAAACCCCGGGCAACAAGGCACCAAGGCCGCGGCCGTTTACCAGGCGCGGATTGAACCCGGCGATAGCGCCGAGTGGCGCCTCCGGCTCACGAACACTCCTCCGGAAGAGATCAGGCTCCATGGCGATTTCGAAGCCGTCTTCCACACACGCCGCGAGGAAGCTGACGAGTTCTTCGCGAAACGCGTCTCTCCGGCGCTATCCGTTGACGGCCAGCATGTACAGCGTCAGGCGCTGGCGGGACTGCTGTGGAGCAAGCAGTTCTACCACTACGACGTACGAACCTGGGCTTCGGGCGACCCCGCCAATCCTCTTCCTTCGGGTGGCCGCAAACATCCGCGCAACCTTGACTGGAGCCACCTCTACAACGAAGACATTATCTCCATGCCCGACAAGTGGGAATACCCTTGGTACGCGGCGTGGGGCCTCGCTTTCCACTGCATTCCTCTCGCGCTCGTCGACCCCGACTTCGCCAAAGAGCAGCTCAGCCTGATGCTGCGCGAGTGGTACATGCACCCCAACGGTCAGATCCCGGCGTATGAATGGAAGTTCGACGACGTCAACCCGCCGGTTCATGCCTGGGCCGCCTGGCGCGTGTACAAGATTGAGCAGCGTATCCGCGGCGTGGCCGATCACGGCTTCCTCGAGCGCATCTTTCACAGGCTGCTACTCAACTTCACTTGGTGGGTTAACCGCAAAGATGCCGATGGCAAGAACGTCTTTCAGGGCGGCTTTCTCGGCCTCGACAACATTGGGGTCTTTGACCGATCCAGCCCGTTGCCGACCGGCGGTCATATCGAGCAATCAGACGTTACAAGTTGGATGGGTATGTTCTGCCTGAATATGCTCGCCATCGCGCTTGAACTCGCAAAGCAAGACCGCGCCTACTCCGACATCGCCAGCAAGTTCTTCGAACACTTCGTCTATATCTCGCACGCCATGAATCATCTGGGCAAAGACGGCGGGATGTCGCTATGGGATGAGGAGGATGGTTTCTACTACGACGTCCTGAGCCTGCCGAACGGGGAACACCGCAAACTCAAGGTGCGCTCGATGGTCGGCCTGATTCCGCTGTTCGCCGTCCAGACGATCGAATCCGAAATCCTTGAGGTGCTCCCGGGGTTCCGCCGCCGCATGCAGTGGTTCATCGAGAATCGCCCCGAGTTCCGCAAGCACGTCGCCTTCAAGCGGCGCTCCGACGGCAAGGTGTGGCAACTGCTTTCGATCGTCAGCCAGGAGCAACTTCCACGGGTCTTAAAGCTCATGCTCGATGAGAGCGAGTTCCTCTCACCGCACGGAATTCGTTCCCTCTCTCGTTTCCACAAAGACCATCCTTACGTCATGCACGTCAACGGCGACGAACATCGCGTCGACTACCAGCCGGCCGAATCGGACTCGTGGATGTTCGGCGGAAACCCCAACTGGCGCGGCCCGGTTTGGTTCCCGGTCAACTACCTACTGATCGAGTCCTTGCAGAAGTTTCACCACTACTTCGGCAACGACGTCAAAGTCGACTTTCCAACCGGAAGCAGCCGGCAGCTCGATCTATGGAATGTCGCGGCGGAGATCTCGCGCCGTTTGAACCGGCTGTTCCTATCTGAAGAGAACGGGCCGCGGCCGGTCTTCGGATCAAACGGAAAGTTCCAAACCGACCCACATTGGCGGGGACACATCCCGTTCCACGAGTACTTCAACGGAGATACGGGAGAAGGGTTGGGAGCGAGTCACCAGACCGGCTGGACCGAACTTGTCGCCAAGCTCCTGGAGCAGTCCGGAAGCTAAGACGTCATCCAGGCAGGCTGCGCCAAGCCGTATACGCCGCCGCGGACGTTCGCGGCCCCGCAAGGCGCGGGCCGAGAGGGAACCCTGATCTCAAGGAATGACTATGAACGAAAACGGTAGGTGATGCGACCCCGCTTCAGGTCGTAAGGGGAGAGTTCAACCGTCACGCGATCGCCCGTGAGGATGCGGATGCGATGCTTGCGCAACTTACCTGCGATCTGTGCGAGAACGATGTGGTCATCATCCAGCTTCACTTCAAACGCACCGCCAGGATGTTTTTCAACAATGGTGCCCTGAACCTCAATGCCTTCTTCTTTCGCCATTCCCCTCCTTCAACGTCGTCTTCATTCTATACGCATTGGCCGCCCGCCGAAACCCGCAAAGTTGCCGGCGGCGGCGTTGGTACAATCACTATTCGGTTCTACTGCCCGTCGCCGAGCCGAATATAGGCGTCAACAATGAAAAGACTGTTAGCCGTAGCTCTCCTCGTTTCGGGTCTCTCGATCCCTGTTCATGCGCAGTTGATCGCGGCCCGCGAAGCGCCCATCGCCATGGGCCACATGCACCTCAACGTAACTGACATCGATGAGCACAAACGCTTTTGGGTCGATGTCATGGGCGGCGAGGCGGCCAAGCTGGGCAACATCGAATACATCAAATACCCCAACACCCAGATCTTTCTCCGGGAGCAGAAGCCGACCGCCGGCACCAAGGGCAGTGCGGTCAACCACATCGGGATTCAGTTCCCCGACGTCCCCGCCATGGCCGCGAAGGTCAGAGCAGCGGGCATCCCGGTTGTGACCAAAGCAGAAATCAGCCGCAACCGCGCCAAGGGTGACATCTTCTTCAGCCCCAGCCAACACGTCTATCTGGCCTTCATCATGGGTCCTGACAACCTGAAGATCGAGATGTTCGAGAACCGCACTCTTGAGACGCCGCTGGCGAACCATCACATCCACTTTGCCAGCCACGAAGTCAAGAAGATGCAGGCTTGGTACGCCGACATCTTCGGCGCGAAGCCCATGCAGCGCGGCCCCTTCGAAGCCGCCGACATGCCGGGCGTCAACCTAACGTTCTCGCCCGCCGACACGCCCCAGGAGCCCACCAAAGGCCGCGTCCTCGACCACATCGGCTTCGAGATCGATGACCTCAAAGTCTTCTGCGAGAGGCTGGAAAAGAAGGGCATCACCTTCGACCGCCCCTACCAGGAGGTCCCCAGCCTCGGCATCGCCATTGCCTTCTTCACCGACCCTTGGGGCACGTACATCGAACTCACCGAAGGCCTCGACAAGATCTAAGCCTCCCTAAAGCACGGCCGCCCAAAGCAGGGAAGGAGGCGCGCGTGTAAACGTGCGCGCCCGCGGACGAATCCCGCGCAAACCGGCCGCCGAGCACTACGAAGACTCCCCAAAACAAACTCGGAGCCGCGGGCGTAAGCCTGCGTTGACCACTTCCTGGAGATTGGGAACCCTTCGCCATCAAGCTTGGGCATCACCACCAGCTTGTTTTCACCCAGCCTCACTCGACCAGCGCCCTACGGCAGTCCGTTGACGACCAGCGTCAACGAAGACGCCCCGCCGGAGCCGGGGAGGCTAGGGATCAGGAAGCGCTGGCCGTCGGCAGTAACATCGTAGGTTTGCGTTCCTTCCAAACGCGCATCGAACAGGGCTTGACGGGTGCCTGCCACGAAACGATCCGCCCCGGCCTCAATCGTCACGGCCATCATCTTGCCGTCCGTTGAGACGTAGAACATCTCTTTGCCGTCGCAGTGCCAGACCGGCTTGTCGCCGCCACCCTCAGAGATCTGAAACTTGCTCCCCGCGTCGGGGAAGCTCTGGACAAAGACTTCGTTGCGGCCCGTCTCGTCAGACACATAGGCGAGCCAGTGCCCATCCGGAGAGAGCTTGCCCCACGCCTCATTCGCGGAGGTCTGGAGGAACGGAAAAGGTTCGCGGCTCTCTGCCGTATCTGTCGCACCCGTCATCGGCAGCACCCACAAATCATAGCCCTGGTCCTGGTCGGACCGCATTAAAATCAAGTAGCGCCCATCTCCCGACCAATCGGTAGCGATTTGTGTGTTACTGGAAGGCAAAAGGGCCTGCGCCTGACCGCTCCCGCTCGCGGCTCTTTGGTAGAGCCCGTAGCGGCCGTTACGGTTGGAGCCAAAAACGATCTGCTTTCCATCCGGAGACCAGAGCGGGAAAACGTCGAATGCGTAGTCGAAGGTGAACCGGGACTCGGTGCCTTGCGCAAGCTCGAGGAGCCATAGGTCTTCCTGTTGGCCGTCCGAGCGGGACGCCACCGCCTGCAGTCCGTCCGGAGAAATGGAAACCGAGTGAACGCTGGAAGGCGGTCCCACGTTCCCAGTGGCGTTACCGCCGCGATCGTACCAGGTCAGCGGTGGGTCGGGCCCTCCTGCGGCGTACAGGAGTAGTCCTTTTTCGGAAACCGAAAAAGCGCCGAGCAGGTTGATCGAGTTAAACAACACGTGTTCGGCCACGGGGAAGGCGTCGCCGGTGGTCTCTCCAGTGGTGGGGTTGAAGCGCTGGGCCGTCAATGTCTGCTCTGTCATGAAGAACAGGTGCCCCGACGCATAGGCAACATTCGATGCCGCAGCGGAAACGCGCCGCCGACTGTCCGATCCGAGTTCCGCCCAGTAAGTGCCGCTCTCGCCGCGACTGGCGGTCAGCGATGTGTACAGATAGTGACGGCCATCCGGGAGGAAGTGTGGCCAACGGTGCGAACTCTCTCCGGCCAACTGGTTTAGCGTGGTCACCAGCTCCACAAGGCCGCCGGCAGCGGGGACCACGGAGAGCGGGGCGACTGCGAGACCGCTGAACAGAATCAGGTCCTCACGGCTCCAGGACGCTCCCCGCGCGTTCCCATTCACAACCACCCCTGCGGCAACCGTCCGGACGGGGCCGCCGGCAGCCTCCACTCGTTTGAGGTCGCTCCCCGCGAAGAACCCTACGGAGCCGCTGTCGGGGGACCAAAAGGGAAACCGAGCCCCTTCGCTGGCGGGAATGGCGCCGGCTGTGAGAGAGTCGAGATCGCGAATCCACAGGCGCGGCTGGTTGTCGGTGATGGCGGCAAAAGCGATCCGGCGTCCATCAGGGGACAGCGCTGCGGGGCCTATTGTTCCGTAGAAGCTCGTGCCTTCGGGCGGGAGTATGGACGTCTTCAGGGCGGGGAGTTGGGCGGGCGTTTCGCTGAAGTACAGAAACCCCAGCGTCAATGCAACCAAGGCGCACACGCCCGCGACCGCCTGAAGCACTCGCTGGCTGCTTCTTGGGATTGATACGGGATCAGACGCAAGTGCTTCAGCGTGATTCCGCGTCTGGCCCGCGGCCAGGTTCGTTGTTCCCAGGACTGTGGAGCGACCCGACTTGAGTTTCTCGGAAAGGGTACGCAGATCGACGGCAATCTCTTTGGCTGACTGGTAGCGTTCAGCGGCACCCTTGGCAAGGCACTTGCCGACCACGAACTCCAGCTCCATCGGCACGCCCGCGCGTACTCCGGTCAGCGGCGGCGGCTGTTCGTGGACGATCTCATAAAGCAGTGCTTGGTCGTACTCGCCTTTGAAGGGCCGCGCGCCTGCGACCATCTCGTGGAGCACGCAGCCCAGCGCCCACAAGTCCGTTCGACCGTCCACCTCTATGCCCTGTGCCTGCTCCGGCGACATGTAGGCGGCTGTGCCCATCGTTTGATTGGCTTTGGTGAGACGGGAGGCTTCGGTGAGCCGTGCCAGCCCGAAGTCCATGATCGTCGCACGGCCCTTGGCGTCGACCATCACATTGGCCGGCTTGATATCCCGGTGGATAACGCCCTTCTCGTGCGCCGCTTCGAGCCCATCGGCAATCTGCCGGCCGATATCGAGCGCTTCCTTCAGCGGCAACGGCCCACGCTCGATGGGGGCTTCGAACGGTTCCCCTTCGATAAACGCCATCGAAAGGTACGTCTTGCCATCCGCCTCGCCGATCTCGTAAACCGTGCAGATGTTCGGGTGATCCAAAGCGGCTGCCGCCTTAGCCTCCCGCAGGAATCGCGCGGTGGCTCATTCCCCTTGGTAGAATAGACGCGCCAGACGCGAGGTCACCTCATGAAACGAAGCACAAACACCTGGAGCCGCCGGGACTTGTTCCGGACGGGCTCGATCGCAACCGCGGCCGCTCTATCAGGGTCCGCGGCGGCAGGGGCGGCGCGGATGCCCGCGCGCGGCGGTGGGCCGGATGTGTACACGAAGCTGGGCGTCGAGCCGTTCATCAACTGCACATCGACGTACACGGTTAATGGTGGCTCGCGCCAACTGCCCGAGGTGATCCGGGCCGTGGAACAGGCGGCGCACTATCACGTCTACATCGACGAGTTGATGGAGAAGGCCGGCGCGCGGATCGCCGCGTTGCTGGGCGGCGAGGCGGCCATGGTCAGCTCCGGCGCGGCGGGCGCAGTGACCTGCGGCACGATCGGCTGCGTCGCCGGTGGCGATCCCGAGAAGATGAAGCAGCTCCCCGACACGACGGGCCTCAAGAACGAAGTCATCGTGCCGCGCTGGTCGCGCAGCCACTATGACCAGGCCGTCCGCAATGTGGGCTGCAAGATGATCGAGGTCGAGACACTCGACGACCTCAATCAGGCCTTCTCACCGAAGACCGTCATGGCCCACGGCCAGGCGGGCACGGTCAAGGACGGCAACCCATTCACACTTAAGCAATACGTCGATGCCTGCCACCGCCACGGCGTGCCCGTGCTGATCGACGCGGCAGCCGACCTGCCATTGCGGCCAAATCCATACCTCGATGCCGGTGTCGACCTCGTCGCCTATAGCGGCGGCAAGATTCTCAGGGGGCCGCAAACCTCAGGCATCCTTCTCGGACGGAAAGATCTCGTCGCCGCCGCGTACCAAGGCAGTTCGCCGCACATCACCTTCGGCCGCGCGATTAAGGTCAGCAAGGAGGAGATCGTCGGACTGGTGGTCGCCGTCGAGTACTTGGTCGAAGAGCGGGACCGCGCCGCCGAAGACCGCGAATGGATCTCGTGGTTCGAGCACATCAAGAGCCACATCGAGAAGGTCGACGGCGTGAAGGGCGAGATTACGCTACCCGACAAGCCGAGCTACTATCCCGTCCTGTTCGTTGAGTGGGACCCGAAGAAGATCGGCCTCTCAAACGGAGACCTCGGCAAGAAACTCCTCGCCGGTACGCCGCGTATCATGACCCACGCCGAGGGCGAAGGCCACCGTTTCGTCCTGCGTCCCGCCGCGATGTACCCCGGCGAGTACGAAGTCGTCGCCGACCGCTTGTATGAGGAATTCCGCAGCGCGCCCGCGCCCAAACCGGCGAAGAGGCCTCAGCCTCCGGCAAGCGACGTGAGCGGCCATTGGGAAGTCGACATCGAGTTCGTCGCGACTTCGACCAAGATGAAGTTCTATCTCGACACGGATGGCGCCGACGTGACGGGATCGTATTCCAGCCCGCTCGTGTCCCATGGCAAAGTCACGGGAAGCCTCGACGGCGATACCGTCAGCATCAAGATCGACGGCCGCTACGAGGCCACCGTTTTCAATTACGTCTTCGGCGGCAAGGTTACGGGTGACAAGATGGAGGGCATCGCCGAACTGGGCTGGGAGTACGGCCAAGCGCCCTGGAAAGCACACCGGCTGGCCTAGACGCATCGCACAAGAGTTCCGAGGAAATCACTATGAGTCCGAAAGCACCGAACGCCTCAACCGTCTCACGCAGAGACATCTTTCAAGCCGGCACTTTCGCCGCCGCGAGCTTCATGAGCTCGACCGCCACCGCCGCCGCGCGCCTGCCCACCCGTGGCAAAGGGCCGAACGTCTACGAACACATCGGCGTCAAACCGTTTATCAACTGCACCTCAACGCGCACGATGAACGGCGGTTCCGCTGCCCTGTCCGAAGTAGCCGAGGCCGTATATGAAGCGTCGTTCTACCACGTCAACATGCAGGAGCTTCTCGAGAAGGCCGGTCCGCACATCGCCGGTCTGCTCAAGGTTCCCGCGGCGATGGTCAGCACAGGAGCGGCCGGCGCTTTGACGTGCGCCACGTTGGCTTGTATGGCGGGCGGCGACATTGAGACACTGCAGCAACTTCCCAATACCGACGGCATCAAGGACGAAGTTGTGGCTATCGGGTGGTCGCGCTCGATTTACGACCATGCGATTCGAATGACCGGCGCGAAGATGGTCGATGTCTTCAAGCCGGAAGACCTCGAGCGTGCGTTCGGACCGCAGACGTTCATGGCCTTCGCCGGCCAACAGATTCAATCACCCGACAGCCGCATTTCGCTCGAGATGTTCGTGAAGGCGGCGCATGACCACGGTGTACCCGTCTTGGTGGACGCCGCCGCTGAGCTGCCGCTCATCCCCGACCCGTTCCTCTCGCGAGGGATCGATCTCGTGGTCTACAGCGGCGGAAAGAGCCTCAAAGGGCCGCAGACAAGCGGCCTCTTGTTGAGCAACCGCAAGGATCTCGCCCACGCCGCGTACGTCGCCAGCGCTCCCCACCACACCTACGCGCGCCCAATGAAGGTCAGCAAAGAGGAAGTGATGGGGGTGATCGCAGCCGTCGAAGCTCTCGTCTCGACGCGCAACGTCGCCGACGAGTACGGCGAATTCAAGCAGTGGTTCCAACACATCATCGGACGGATTACACAAGTCCCCGGCGTCGAGGCACGGCTCATCAAATCACCCCGGCCCGGCTACTACCCAACGATGCGTGTTGAGTGGGACACAAAGAAGATCGGCCTCGTAGCGCGGGAAGTGGGCGAGCAAATGCTTCATGGCGAACCGCGCATCATGACGCATGCGTTCCCGAAAGAACTCGATCCGACGAGCGCCGAGGGGAATAGCTTTCTCATCCGACCGATGGCGATGTACCGCGATGACTACAAGGTTGTCGCCGAGCGGCTGTACGAAGTGTTTCGCAACGCGCCCGGCCCCAAGCCCGAGAAGAAGTTGGCCGCCCCGGCCGGCAGCCTCGACGGCCATTGGGAAGTCGAGGTCACTTATGTGGCGAACAAAGCTCGTCACACGATGTATCTGCAGAGCAAAGGCAACGAGATCCACGGACTGCATCGCGGCCGCATCACGCAGGGCAAGGTGAAAGGCGAGATCGACGGCGATCAGGTCTACTTCGAAAGCCGCGGCAAGTACGAGGCCGCCGCCATGCGGTACTTCTTCAAAGGCACATTGCGCGGCGATGAGATGGCCGGCGAACTCGGCCTCGGCGAGTACGGCGAAGGGACCTGGAAGGCCCGGCGCGTCGGATAACGAATTGCGTTAGAGCTAACGGAAACGGCCCGGTGACCGCGGGACGTCCCGATCGATGAAGGCACCCTTGAGTAGGCGTACCTGGGGCTTCTTACCGTCGAGGATGACGCTGACGATATCGGACCGCATACGATTGTGATCGACACCGGCGCGCCGGATGTAGTCCTTCGCGGCACGGATGAGATGACGGCGCTTGGCGCTATCGACGGCGTCCTCGGGGCGTCCGAAGGTTTCGCCGGCTCGTGTCTTCACTTCAATGAATGCAAGGTAGTCGCCATCCCAACCAATCAGATCGGTTTCGCCCTTGGTGGCGCGGGAACGATAATTGCGCGCGACGATGCGGTACCCCAAGTCGCTTAGGTGGCGATAGGCGATATCTTCCCCGCGCCGCCCGGAACGCAGATGGGCGGGTAGGCGGCGGGCGGCCAAGCCCCGCAGGGAGTCCAGCAGGAATCGCAGCATAGCAATGAATCTTCTAAAGGATCCGGAAGGGCTTCCGGACGGTTCCAGGAGGCGGCGCAAGCGGGGTGCCGGAACCGAACGTGCTTGCCGAACTCCACCAGCGTCGAAGCAGACGGGGCAACATCATGCGGAATAGATCAACTCTTCGATGCGCTGCACCTCGCGACCGGTGTCGGGGCCCACGGCCGGTGCGCGGTCTTCGATCAACGCGGAGACGAAGTCCTCGACAAGCGGTTGATGGAGGTTAGCGTGAGGCGGATGCGACTCGGCGCGCTCTCCATCAGAAGTCACGATGCGGAGTCGGCCCTCGTTCAGCACAGGAACATGCAACGAGCCCTTACCGCAAAAGATGTCGAGCGTATCTTGCGATTCGAACGCCGCGTGGAAAACCAGCAACGTAGCGTGGGCTCCGCTCTCGAAGCGGAAAAACGCTCCGGCGGTGTCCTCCACATCTCGCTTGAGTCGCACCTGGTCGGTGAAAGCCAAGGTCCGGTCGATCGGTCCCAGCAAGTTCAACAACACCTCGATCCGGTGGCAGCCGAAGTCCATCATCGGCCCACCGCCTGAACGGGCTTTCTCGATGAGCCAGTGGCGCGGTTCGCCCGGTTCAGGATTGAACGTCTCGAAGCAGTTGATATGCGCCATCACCGGCTGCCCGACGTCACCCGAAGCGATGATCTCCTTGATGCGGTCGAGAACCGGATAGAAGCGGCGGTAGTACGCAATCCCGAGCTTCACGCCGGCCGCAGCGCACGCGGTGGATACCTGGTCGCATTCTTCGGTCGTGAGAGCCATTGGCTTTTCGCAAAGCACGTGCTTACCGGCCTGGGCCGCCGCAGCCGTCTGTTCGGCATGCAGGTCGACGGGGGTAGCGATGTAGACGGCGTCGATCTCCGGATCGGCGATCAGTTCGCGCCAATCGGCAGAGTGTCTCGCAGCCCCGAATTCCTGGGCGAACTCCTCCGCGCGCTCGGCCTGCGCTCGGGCGACCGCCTGCAACTCGCTCCGCGGGGCGTCGCGCAGAGCGGGCGCTACCCTCTTGCGAGAGATGTCCCCGCAGCCGATGAGTCCCCAGTGTACTTTTTGCATAGATCTGACGTCCGCGTCGCCTGACTATTGTAGGGCGGAGACGTTCCTCAAGACGCCGCTGTGGGCCCGTCTCCCGGCAGCGACCGCTTCAGTTGCCCACAGGCGGCGTAGATATCAAGCCCCCGCGGCTTGCGTACGAAACAGGGGAAACTCCGGCGCAGAATGGCCTGAAACGACGCGACGCGCTCCGGGTCGGGCGTCTCATAGGGAATCCCCGGCCCCGGGTTCAGCGCAATCAAATTGACCTTGCACTTCAGGTTCGCAAGCAAGCGAACAACACGGCGGGCGTCCGCGTCGGAATCATTGACGCCGCGCAGCAGCACGTACTCAAACGAAAGGTGTTCCCAGGGCCGCAGCGGGTACACGCGGCAGGCGTCCAGCAACTCCGACAGCGAGTACTTACTTGTGATGGGCATCAGCGCAATGCGGGATTCCTCGTCGGAGGCGTTAAGCGAGACCGCGAGCCGCGGCCGAACCGTCGCCGCCCCCAACTCGGCCAGCTTCGGTGTGATACCCGATGTCGAGACGGTGATGCGGCGCTGCGGGATCGCCACACCGTCCGGGTCGGCGAGCAGCCGCGTTGCCTTGAGCACGGCGGGAAGGTTGAGCAGCGGCTCTCCCATGCCCATCATGACAATATTCAGCGCACGCTCTCCCGGCTTGAGACCCTGATCCCGGCAGAGGGCGAGCACTTGGCCAACGATCTCCCCCGCTGTCAGGTTGCGCTCCAGGCCCATCAGCGCCGTCAAGCAAAAATGGCAATCCAAAGGGCATCCGACCTGTGTCGAGATGCAGAGCGTGTCACGGCCATCTTCCGGGATGAAGACCGCCTCGACCGTCTTGTCGTCTTCAAGGCTCAGGAGATAGCGGACCGTACCGTCCGCTGATGAAAACTTTTCGGCGGTTTCGAGTTGCCCAACTTGAAAGCCGTCTTCCAAAACGAGGCGCAATCGGGCAGGTAAATTGCGGATCTGCGCCAGATTTTCCACGCGATGGCGATAGATACCTGTGTAGATCTGCTGTGCTCGATAGCGTGGCTCGCCGTGACCGACGACGGCCTGTTCGATGTCGCTAAGTTCCTTACCAATAAGGGCTTCCACTTATTTCTCCTAATCCCTAGAGAGAAACGGGGGTTTGATGGCCGTGCTATAATCGCGGCAGTTTTAGCCCAAACAGGGCTATTCCGCGCTTTCTATTAAGAGTGACATCTGTGACTGAATCCGGCGTCCAAGTTCAAAAAACGGTGCTCCCCAGCGGGCTTCGTGTGATCACCGAGCGGATGTCGCACATACGCTCCGTTTCGATCGGCTTTTGGGTCGACGCCGGCTCGCGGCACGAAACCGACTCCGAGAGCGGCATCACTCATTTTATTGAACACATGGTGTTCAAGGGTACCTCCACGCGCTCCGCCGAAGAAATCGCCTGTTCGGTGGATGCGATCGGAGGTCATCTGGACGCCTTCACCACAAAGGAAAGCGTCGCCTTCACCGCTAAGGTGCTGGATGAGCACCTGGAGCGCGCCCTTGATGTGGTTTCCGACATGGTCCTCGATCCCATGTTCCGCGACGAGGATATCGTCAAAGAGAAAAGCGTCGTCCTCGAAGAACTGAAGATGGACGAGGACAATCCCGACTATCTGCTGCAAGAGATCTTCACCAAGAACTTCTGGAAAGGCCACTCGCTAGGCCGGCCCATCATCGGCACCAAGGAGACGATCAACAGTTTCGACCGTGCACAATTGAAGCAGTTCTTCGCGCGCACCTACAACCCGGCGAACCTCATTGTGACAGCCGCGGGCAACCTGGAACACGAACAGTTCGTCCGAATGATCGCGGAGCGCTTCGAGGGGATCGAGCCGCGGGCTCATGAGAAGGCCGGCAGCGCCCCGAAGGCGGAGTCGCCGATTGTGCTGAGGGACAAGCCCTCGCTGGAGCAGGTCCATGTGTGTCTTGGGGTCCCGACGCACGCGATGGCTGATCCGCGGCGCTACGCAAGCTTTCTCCTGAACACAGTGCTGGGCGGCGGCGTTAGCTCGCGGCTCTTCTTGAAAATCCGAGAGCGCGAGGGCCTTGCCTACGCCGTCTTTTCGGACTTCAGCCTGTATGCGGACGCAGGCTGTCTCTCTGTCTACGCAGGCACTTCGATCGATACGGCGCATCAAGTTGTGGAGCACGTGATGGCCGAGTTTCGGGAACTTAAGGAAGAGCTCGTCCCCGACGAAGAACTCCGGCGTGCGAAGGATCACCTCAAAGGAAGCTTACTGCTGAGCCTCGAATCGTCCGGTAGCCGGATGTCGAATTTGGCGCGGCAGGAAAAGTACCTGGGCCGCTTCCTGACACTTGACGAGGTCGGCAAACATATCGAGGAAGTGACAACCTCACACATCCGTGAGCTGGCGAGAGAATGGTTTCAGCAGAACCGCATTGCGCTCGCCGTACTCGGGAACCTTCGGGGCTTCAAGATGGGCCGCGAATCACTCGCCTGCTAGCGAGGCCGGCGTGTATTGCCCGGCCTGGTTGGCGCGCCGGCTAGTTCATAGCGCAGGGGCCGGGTACTCCGCAGGCGCCACAGAGCCCTTCCGCGGACCCTGCCGACGCTCCCACACTTGATCCGTTCGAAGACTGCGCAGCGAAGGTGGAGTGCACCTTCTCGACCGTCGAGCCGCCGCACTCGGTGCAGCTCGGGTCCTCAACCTTGCGGCTGAGCACAAGCTGCTCGAACCGGGTATCGCAATCGGAACAATGGTACTCGAAGATCGGCATAGTTCTCTGATTATATCCGCACACCAAGATCGGAAAAACTGACACCATTGGTACCATAGGCGAGCGGCTCTCGCGGCCTGGAAGGGTTTCGTCGACATTGCACCCTTCTCAGCCAGAGAAGCGTACCAAGCGATTGAGTGAGAACACGTGGCGACCGGGAACAGACCTCAAATCCTGGAATGGCCGGCGGAGGCTCGGCCTCATGTTTCGGTCGTTATGCCTTGCCTGAACGAGGCAGAGACCGTTCAGCAGTGCATCCGGAGAGCACAACGGTTCTTCGAGCAAAGCGGGCTCACGGGTGAAGTGATCGTTGCGGACAACGGCAGCACGGATGGTTCGCCGGAGTTAGCCGCCCGAGCCGGCGCGCGGGTGGTCGAAGTCGCGGAGCGCGGCTACGGCAGCGCGCTTCGCGGTGGTATCGAGTCTGCCCGGGGTGATTTCATCGTCATTGGGGACGCCGATAACAGCTACGACTTCTCGGCCTTGCGACCCTTCATCGACCATCTCAGAGCCGGAGCTGACCTCGTCATGGGCAATCGCTTTCAAGGGGAAATCCGTCCGGGAGCCATGCCCTGGATCCATCGCCGGTTCGGGAACCCGGTTCTCACTGGGGTTGGGCGGTTTCTGTTCGGGGCTAATGTGGGTGATTTCCATTGCGGCTTGAGGGCGTTTCGCAAGAGCGCCTACGATCGCCTCGGCCTGCGATGCACCGGCATGGAGTTCGCCAGTGAAATGGTCATCCAAAGCACCCTGAAAGGGCTGAAGGTTAGTGAAGTGCCCACCGTGCTCAGCCCGGACGGCCGCGGACGGCGCTCCCACCTGCGGACTTGGCGGGACGGCTGGAGGCACCTGTGCTTCATGCTGCTACTCAGCCCGCAATGGCTGTTCGTCGTGCCGAGCACGCTGTTGCTCACGGCCGGGGGCGGAGCCTTTGCGATGCTGGTTCGGGGAAGCGTGCCGGCCGGCGGCGCAACGTTCGACATCCACACGCTGCTTCTTGCCGGCTCACTATTCCTGATCGGCTACCAACTCCTGTTTTTTGGGTTCTTCTTGCGGGAGTTCGCGGTGCAACAGAGGTATCGCCCACCTCCCAAACAGCGGCCCCGGATCCTGAGGTACGCCCGGCTCGAGGTCGGTGTAGCACTCGGTTTGCTGTTGGGCTTAGCGGGATTGGCCTTGATCGCCTCGACCGTCTGGCACTGGCGAGACACAGGCTTCGGCGGCCTCAACCCGACCGTGACGATGAGGCAGGTCGTGCCCGGCGCGTTCCTGCTGATGTTGGGTGCTCAGACGATCTTTTCGAGCTTCTTTCTGAGCCTGCTGGGCATTCGCGAAAGAACAGCCAACTCATGAAACCGGAGGCAGGCCCTCCGGCACGCCGATCGCCCGCTTACGCTGACTCTGCCGCTGCTTCGTCGCCGTCGCCCGGGCGCACCCGCGCTTTCACTTTCGAAACCACTTCCTTGCCGCGCTCAACGACGCTGCCGGCTTCGTCGGCTAGTTCCTTGCCTTTTTCGTAGAGTTCCCGACCGCGCTCGACAGCGTCGCGGCCACCGCGAGCGAGTACTTCCCGCCCCTCGAGCGCGCGGCGCTTCACGATCTCCCGGGTCTCAGTGCCCGTTTGTGGAGCGAGTAACAGCGCCACCGATGCGCCTAACGCCGCTCCTGTCAGGAACCAGACGATATTAGTTCCATTTTGTTCGTCCGACATTGTTTGCGTTCCTCCGAAGTTCAGTATAGGCGAACCACGGGCGGAATCGTGGCAGGGCAGCGCCCGTAGGTCACCCACGAAAAGGGGTCTCCGCCGGTGCCAAGTGGACACCACCGCAGCAACTTGCTAAGATTCCCCAGCCATGGAGATTCATCCCCTTCTCGTCCTCGTTATCGCGATCGCCGTCGTCTTCGTCTTGATCATCCGTTTGAAGATCAACGCCTTCATGGCATTGGTTACCGCGGCCACGACGGTCGGGCTGTTGTCGTCGAACGTGGCCCTGGGCGACGTGATGCCCGAAGTAGCGGGCGCTTTCGGCCGGGTTTGCGGTGGCATTGGGATCGTGATCGCGCTGGCGGCGCTCATCGGGCAGTGTCTGATGGAGAGTGGCGCGGCGGACAAGATCGTCAGGGTGTTCGTCCGGGCGCTGGGCGAGAAGAACGCTTCTCTTTCCCTGCTGAGCAGCGGCTATGTGCTTTCGGTCCCGGTCTTCTTCGACACGGTCTTTTACTTGCTGGTACCGCTCGCACGGGCCATGCGCGTCCGCATGGGCTCCCACTATGTGCTCTTCGTCATGGCGATCTGCGCGGGCGGGGCCGTGACGCACAGCATGGTACCGCCGACGCCGGGGCCGCTGGCGATGGCGGCCGCACTCGACTTAGATCTGGGAATGATGATTCTGGTGGGCGCGCTCGTCGGCGTGCCGATGTCAATCGTCGGCTGGCTGTTCGCCAAGAACCGCGACGCCGCTCTCGATATTCCGCTGCGCGAAACACCCGGCCTCACGTTAACCGAGCTCGAGATCCTGGCCAAGAAAGACGAGGACCGTTTGCCGAGCTTCTTCATGTCGATGCTCCCGATCGTGCTGCCGGTGATCTTCATTACCTCCAACACCGCGGTGAACGCCATCGACAAAACGAGCTCGATCGCGGGCCTGACCGGCTTTCTAGGGAATCCGAACTTCGCCCTGCTCGTATCGGCGGCCATTTCGCTCTACCTGCTGGCAAGCCAGAAGGGCTACAGCCTGACCGAGCTCGCCAAGCCGGTCGAAACCGCGTTTGCGAGCGGCGGCTTGATCATCCTGATCACCGCGGCGGGTGGCTCGTTCGGCGGCATGCTTGTCAAAGCCGAGGTCGGTACGACGCTCGGAGACTTGGCGCGAGACTTCGGCATCCCCTTCCTGCTGCTCAGCGGGTTGCTGGCAACCCTGATCAAGGTCGCTCAAGGGTCCGGCACGGTCACGATGATCACCGTGTCGTCGATCATGGCGCCGCTGATTATCGCGACACCTCCGCCCTACCACCCGGTCTACGTGGCTTGCGCCATCGGCTCGGGATCGCTGATCGGGTCGTGGATGAACGACAGCGGCTTCTGGGTCTACAAGCAGATGTCCGGGTTCACCGAGATGGAAGCCCTGAAGACGTGGACTCCGCTTCTGGCCATCATGGGCGTGGCCGGACTCATCCTTACGCAGTTCTTCTCGATGGTATTGCCGTTTCAGTAGCCACGCGACCGGGTCAAGACTTCTCCAGCAAGTCTTTCATGGTGAAGATGCGGTCGAAAGCGCACCCGGTCGCTTCAATGTTCTCCCGGCCCCCTTGTTCGCGGTCGACCAGCGCCACCGCACCGAGGACGTTCATGCCGGCCTCTCGGGCGCGCTTGATTGCCGTAATCGTGGAGCCGCCGGTGGTGAACACGTCGTCAACGATGACGGCGTCCAGGCCGCCCGGTTCATCAAGACCCACCATATAGCCAAGCCGCCCGTGCTGCTTCGCCTCCTTGCGCACCAGAAAGGCGTTGATGGGCGCGTCTAGGTCGAGCGACTCGCGAGCAATCGCCGTAACGACGGGGTCCGCGCCCATCGTAAGCCCGCCGACGACGTTCGGGTTCCAGCCACGCTCTTGAAACTTCGCAAGGAAAGCGCGGCCAATAAGCGGCATGGCTTCGGCGCATAGCGTCGTGAGCCGGGCATCGACATACACGTTGCTCTTCTTCCCCGAAGCAAGGGTGAAGTCACCGTAACGGACGGACTTCTTCCTGAGAATCTCAATGAGTCGTTCCAGATCAGTCATGTAAGGGTTGCTCTGCGACAGTCTACTAGAATGAACATCCCGCTATACTCTGTAGCCCGCACAAAGCGATGGAACCGCCCCGTCTCAGATCCGTACGAAGGCATGAGGTTTGGCCGTCTTGACAGCACACCGCAAAGCCCCATCGCGCAGCTAGGCCCCACACTTGCTGGGCCGGTCGCCGGGCACCGCCGTCGGGCTGTGTTATGATCGACGTTCTTTTTTCGCTCTTGACGGTTTCATTGCACAACATGGAAACATCTCCGAGGAATCGCGTCTGTGAGTAAGGCCGCGTTCGTACAGGAAGCACTCGCCGATTTCCACACAACCGCTTCGCTGACTCCGAGTTCGCGCTATCTGGCACGGGCCATGGTGAAAGCTCTCAATCTGGCTAAAGCTAAGGTCGTGGTTGAATTCGGGCCCGGTACGGGTGTGATGACACGTGAGCTCCTGGCCGCGGCCCCAGAGGACGCTCAAATCCTGGCCTTCGAGATCAATACCCGCTTCGTCGACTACCTGCGCACCGAGATCAACGATCCCCGGTTGGTGGTAATCGCGGCGGGCGCGGAAACCACCGCAGCGGAACTCCAGCGCAGAGGCTACGCTCGCGTTGACGCCGTCCTGTCCTCATTGGGGTTCGGCCTGATGCCCGAGTCCTTGAGCCGAGAGATCCTGCGGGACTTGATGCCCTTCCTCGACAAGCACTGCGCCTTCACCCAGTTCCAGTATCTGCAAGGCCTGCGCTGGCGCCAGAATAACGGCAACGGCAGGGGCAAAGTCGAATTCTTCGACCTCCGGACCTTCCTTGGCGAGTACTTCCCGACAGTCCGCACCTCGATCGTTTGGAGGAATTTGCCCCCCGCCAAGGTCTTTTCGTGCCGGCTCTGAACCCGCTATCTCCTCTTTCGGTTGACGATGATCGTTCCGGCCCATGAGCCAACGGCTGCGATCAGCGGCAGGAAGTAGTTGAAAAGTGGCGCAGGCATCTCAAGTCGGGGCGAACTTGAGCCCCGCGCCGCACTCCACTATGCTGTCGAGAATGCGCCGGCTACAAATGGGTAGGCTGCTCACACGAGCCTTGCTCGCTACAACGCTCCTCACCGCTGCTACGTGCCGGCAAGAAGACGGCCCCTACCCATCGAAGGAACTGAAGCTGATCGTGCAGGCTTCGCCGGGCGGGATCTCCGATACGGTCTCGCGCTTCATGGGCAGCCTAATCGAGAAGGACCTGGGCGTACCGGTTGTCTGCGAAAACAAGCCAGGCGCGAGTGGGGCACTGGCCTTTTCGTACGTGACACGGCGCGCGCCCGACGGATACACGCTGGGCCACGCGCCGATCGAAATTACCGTTGTCCGCACCTTGGGTTATGCCGATGTCGGCCCCGACAACATGGGCTTGATCTGCCTCGTGTCGAAGACGCCCGCTGTTCTTGTGGTGCGCGAAGACGCCCCTTGGAATTCGTTCGAAGAGTTCATCGCGGCGGCGAAGAAGCAGCGTGGCGGGCTGATCTTGGCGCACGCCGGCACGGGCTCGATCTGGCACTTCAACTCCCTGTTGATGGAGCAGGCGGCGGATATCCGTGTGACGTATGTTCCGTACGGCGGCACATCGCGCTCGCTGGCGTCTTTGCTGGGCGGGCATGTCGACGCCGTGATCGCCGGGACGGGGGAAGCGATCGCGAACGTACAAGCAGGACGGCTGAAGGTCTTGGCCGTGCTCGATGAGTCACGGTCGCAGCTCTATCCCGATGCACCCACGAGCTATGAGCTCGGCTACCACTTCGGTGCCCCGGCTTGGAGCGGTTTCTTCGCGCCCGCCGGTGTGCCGGATGAAATCCTCGAGCAGCTCGAAACAGCTTTCCGCAAAGGCTTCGAGTCTCCCGAATGGGCCCGGCTGTGTGAAGAGCGCGGCATGGAAGCAGTGTTCATGGACCGCTATGAGTTCCGGGAATTCGCTCTCAAAGAGGCTGAGTTCTTCGGACGCGAGATTCCGAAGCTGCTAACTCTCGACCGATAACGAAGCCAATGACCGAAACCGGAGCCACGACGCGAAGCCGCACCGATCTGGTTGTCGGCGCGCTATTCCTCGCGCTGGGCCTCTACCTCGTGGTGAGCGCAACGGCGCTGCCCGCCGGGTCCGGGGGACTGCCCGGCTCCGGGTTCTTTCCGCGCATCATCGGCATTGTCATGGCCTTGCTGAGCGCGGCGTTGCTCGTCAACACGCTGCGAGGCTCCTCGACGATCGCCTTTGACCTGTCGCACGGCCGCGTAATCGGTGGCGTGGTCGGACTGACCTTCGTCTACTTGCTGCTGTGGGGCACGGGTTTATTCGCGCTACGGACTTTCGTCTTCCTTGTGCTGTTCTTGCGGTTTCTGGAGCAATCCTGGCGTGCCAGCCTCACGGTTGCAGGCGCATTGACCGCGGCCATCGCCGCCGCGTTCCAATACGGCCTGCGAGTGTCGCTGGAGTAATTGCAACGATGACAGCCGATCTACTCGCGGGCCTAGCGGCGGTGTTGCAGTGGGAAGTCTTGGGCTTCCTGGCAATCGGCGTTGTGCTGGGCGCGATCTTCGGATCGCTACCCGGCCTGACGGCGACTATGGGTGTCGCGGTACTCACGCCGCTTACGTTCTGGGTGTCCGCCGAACAGGGTTTGGCCATGCTGCTCGGGATCTACTGCGGCGCGATTCCGGCGGGCGGTATTCCGGCCATTCTCATCAACGTTCCGGGAACACCCGCGTCAATCGCCACCTCATGGGACGGCTACGCCCTCTCACAGAAGGGGCATGCCGGTCTGGCCCTCGGCGTCAACGCGCTGCTCTCCGCAGTCGGTCAGCTTACGAGCATCTTCTTCTTAGCCGTAGCGGCGTTTCCGATCGCCACCTTCGCGCTGCGGTTCGGCCCGGCTGAGTACTTCGGATTGGCGCTGTTCGGGATCAGCCTGATGGCGGGTGTGTCGGGCGACCGCGTGATCAAAGGCATGTTGGCCGGGATGCTGGGTCTCGGGCTGGCGACTGTTGGTCTAGACCCGATGACCGCCTATCCCCGTTACACGTTTGGGCGTTCGGAATTCCTGGATGGTATTTCGTTCGTGCCCGTGATGATCGGGTTGTTCGGATTGGCGGAAGTCTTGATCCAGATCTCGGACCGTTGGGGCACGCTCGACAAAGCTCCGGGCAAGCTGGGCCGCATCTGGCCGACGTGGCCGGAGTGGAAGAAGATGTTGCCCGCCACATTCACCGGGGCGGGCATTGGCACGTTCGTGGGCGCGGTGCCGGCCGCCGGCGGAGATATCGGCTCGGTCATTGCATGGGAACAGGCCCGCCGCTTGTCGCGCAACAAAGATGAATTTGGCAAGGGGTCGCTCGAAGGTTTGGCGGCCAGTTGCTCGTCATCCAACGGAGCGATCGGCGGCGCGATGACTACGATGCTGACATTGGGCATCCCGGGTGATGCCGTGTCGGCCGTCTTGATCGGGGCGTTGCTGATCCACGGCATCCAGCCCGGACCGCTGCTGTTCCGCGATCACCGCTCATTCATTTTCAGCATTGTGTTCTTGATGACTTTCGCGGCGGTCTTGATGATGATCGTCGGTCTGTTGGGTGCGAAACCCCTGGCCCGTGCGCTGCGGATCCCTAATCCGTGGCTGTGGGGAGGCATTGTGCTGTTCGGCGCGGTCGGGTCGTATGCGTTGAACAACGCGGTCGTCGATGTGTGGGCGATGTTCGTAGCCGGGATCATCGGTTTCCTTCTGCGCAAGGCGGACGTGCCATTGGGGCCCCTCGTGCTCGGCCTGATTCTCGGGCCTATGATGGAATCGAATCTGCGGCGCGCGTTGATCCTGGGCCGCGGCGACTGGCTGGGCGCATTGACAAGCAGTCCCATCGTTGTTTTCTTCTTGGTCGCCACCGTCCTGAGTCTGCTGCTGCCGCTCCTTAAGAAAAGACAAGCGGCTTGACCGATGCGAGTCTGGCTCTTTCTGATCCTGGTCAGCCTGAGCGGTGCGCTTTCACGGGCCGCGGAAGGCAATCTTGAGCTCAAGGGCCAGACCTTTCCACCGCTGCGATCGGCCTGGGTCGGCCTGCAGGCTGCCGACCGGCCTTTCCGCACCCAAACCCTGAGTGATCTCAAGGGCCGTTTTCGATTCAAGAATCTCGAACCGGGCGGCTACTCGCTGATCGTGTTTCACCCTCGATGGGGTGAGCAGCGCCGCTCGGTCGAAGTCACTCCCAGCTTCGCGGACAACCGGAATCGCATCGAGGTGGCCTTCGTGGTGAAGCGGTCGCAGGATGGGCGCGAGCGGCAGGCCATCGACAAACATACCGTGACGGCCCGCGAGCTCACCGTCTCGAGCAAAGCGCGCGCCGCGTTCCTCAAAGCGAATCAGCGAGTCGAAAAGCACGATGTCGAGGGCGCCGTGACGCACCTACGGGAGGCGGTTGAGATCTCACCGCAGTTCGTGGAAGCCTGGAACCAACTGGGAACGATCGCCTATCAGGGGGGCGACTACGCCCAGGCGGAAGATCACTTCCGCGAAGCCCTGATGTTGCAGTCTGACGCCTTCGGCCCCGTTGTGAATATGGGCGCTACCCTGTTAGCCCTCGGCCGCCATACCGAAGCGCTCGGCTACAATCGCTACGCGGTGACGCTTCGGCCCGACGATGCGCTCGCCCATTCGCAACTAGGCCGCAACCACTTCCTGCTGAGTAGTCACACGCAGGCAGTGAAACACCTGCGCAGAGCCAAGGGGATTGACCCCGATCACTTCAGTCTGCCGCAGGTGACGTTGGCCGAGATCTACAGCCATCAAGGGAAAGTCGATGCGGCGATTCGGGAATTGGAAGACTACATCGCGCGTCACCCGGATTCGCCGCGCGCGGCGCTTACGCGCGATACGTTGGCGCGCTTGAAAGCGGAACGGACGACCAAGCGGTCGTCGCCGGAATCAGAAGCGTCCTCAGCGCAACCCTAGGAATAGGCGGTCTACTTCTCATGCCAGTATCTACCGAGGTGTCATTGTCAGCGCTGTGTCTTCAGTTGCAGGCCGGCGAGCTCTCGGCAACCGACTTGATTGACGCGTGCCTTGATCGAATCGATGCCGACGACGAGCAGCTCAAGGCATGGGCCTACGTGGCCCGCGACGAAGCGCGCGCCGAGGCCGACACGCTCGATCGCGGCTTCACGCGCCAAGGCCGGCGGGGGCCGCTGCATGGAATCCCATTTGGCGTAAAGGACATCTTCGATACCGCGGCGATACCGACCGAGTGGGGCTCGCCGCAACATCGGGGCCGAGTTCCGGCCGAGGACTCAGCGATCGTTCGGCAGCTACGCGACGCGGGCGCCGTTGTGCTGGGGAAGACCCACACAACGGCCTACGCCTACTTCGACCCCGCGCCGACCCGGAACCCGCACAATCCCGCACACACGCCCGGTGGGTCATCGAGCGGATCAGCCGCTGCCGTCGCGGCCGGAATGGTCCCCTTCGCCCTCGGCTCTCAGACCATGGGGTCGGTGTTGAGGCCGGCTTCGTTTTGCGGCGTCGTGGGCTTCAAGCCGTCCTTTGACCGCTTGCCGCTAGGCGGTGTGATGCCGTTCGCAAAAAGCCTCGACCATGCCGGCCTCTTCACGCGAACGGTCGCCGACATGCGCCACCTCTGGACCGCGATGAGCGCCGAAGCGCAGGCCGACTCTTCAGGCGAACCGCCGAGGTTCATCAATGTGCCGTGGCCCATTGAGGAGGGATTGGAACCGGAAATGGAAGCAGGGTTCGACAAGCTTCTCACGCACCTGCGCTCGGCGGGCATCGAGATCGAACAGCGGCCTTTGCCGGAAAGCTTCCCGGACCTGCTACGTGCCGCCCGAGCCATCAACAACTACGAGGGAGCGAGGGAGAATCGGCGGCGCTACGAAGAACACGGCGCGGCGATCGGAACGAAACTGGCCGCATTGGTGGAGGACGGTCTCGCGATGCCCGAGGCGACCTACCACCAAGCACAGGAGACGGTGGCAATGGCTCGGGATGTGTTCGAGACGTCGGTCAGAGACGGAGCGCTCTGGCTGGTCCCCTCCGCACCAGGACGGGCGCCCGAGGGCCTCGCAACAACCGGAGATCCCCGTTGCAACGCCCCATTTACAGCTATGGGCGTGCCCGCTCTTTCGTTGCCGTTCAAGCGTACAGCGGAGGGATTGCCGTTGGGATGCCAAATCGTGGGGCCAAACGGCGGCGAGGCCTTGGTCTTGGCCGCTGCGGGCCACTGCGAGGTGCTTCTGAGGGAGGCCGCGGCCGCGGGGTGATCAGAATGACACCGCTGCCGTGCCCTTACGGGGGCGCGTGGGACCTGTTTTCAAGCTCGGAACCCGTGCTAGTCTCGTAGTCAGGGAATCATATTTCAATGAGAGTTGTCATCGCGGGGGGTGGCCAGGTAGCCACGCTCATCGCACGCCGGCTGGGACGCGAGGGCAATGAAGTTGTCGTCGTTGAAGAAAAAACGGAGCGCTGCGCTCAGCTCCAGGAGCAGCTAGACGCCCAGATCGTGCAAGGGAATGCGACGCGCGTAGCGACGTTGCGGCGAACCGGGCTGAACGAAGCCCAAATGTTCATCGCCGCGACGAACTCCGATGAATCGAATCTGCTGGCCTGTATGATCGCGCAGGCCGAAGCCGCCCACCTCGTCAAAATCGCCCGCATCCGCACGCACGAAGTCGAGCACTGGCGTCGCGTCACCGAGCAAGTCGGGCTCAAGATCGACCTGATCATCCATCCGGAAAGTAGTCTCGCCGAGCGCATTCTGCGCGTGGTTGGTATTCCGGGCGTCTCCGATATTTATGATTTCGCCAACGGAGCGGTGAAGCTCTTTGGCATGAATGTTGACGCCGACAGTTGGTTCAACGGAAAGACGCTCGAGGAACTCGACAAGGCCGGGCCACCAAAGGATTCGTTGATCGCACTCATCTTCCGCGGTCAACAGGTCATTATTCCCCACGGCGAAGAGCGTCTCCGCAGCGGCGATCACATCTACGTCATGGCTACGCGAGAGAATCTGGCGGACGTCCTACGCTTTATGGGGCTCGAGCATACAGAGTCGGTCTCGCGCGTATTCATCGTCGGAGGCAAACAGTTAGGGATCGGCGTGGCCGACGCGTTGGAGAAGAAAGGTGTCAGCGTTAAGTTGTTCGAACAGGACACCAGCCGCTGCGAAAAGATCTCGACGATTCTCAACAAGACGGTCGTCATCCACGGCGACGGCACGGACCAGACGACCCTCGAAGAAGAAAACGTCGAAGGTGTGGACGCGTTTCTGGCCTTAAGCAGTCACGACGAAGACAACATCATTGCCTCGCTGCTCGCGCGCCGCTTGGGAGCCAAGAAAGTCGTTCCGCTCATCAATCGGCTCAACTACTTGCCAATGGTTCAGCGTCTCGGCATCAACACTTCCGTGAGCCCGCGGCTCGCGGCGGTCGACCGCGCGCTGCAGTTTGTACGCAAGGGCCGAGTCTTGTCGGTTACTACTTTCCGCGAAGAGGAAGCCGAGGCCATCGAACTGATCGCTGCGCCGGGATCGAAATACGTCGGCAAGTACTTGCGTGATATCCGGTTCCCGCGCGGCGCCATCGTGGGAGCCATCGCGCGGCCCACGGGTCAGGTCATCGTACCCCGCGGCGGAGCGATGATTCAGGCAGGCGACCGCGTCATCTTCTTCACGTTGGAAAGCGTGGTGCCCGAGCTCGAAAGCGCGTTCCTGCTGGAACCCGCACACCCTAGGAAAGTCGGTTGATTCACCGCTCGGCGATTACATGCGTCCTCGGTCAATTCTTGATCGCCTTCGCGGGTACGATGCTGTTCCCGCTGAGCTACGGTTGGTTCACGGGCGCGCCGGACACAGTGACCATGGCGTGGGCGTTTGGCGCGACGGTGGTTTCGGGGGTATCGCTGTTCGCCGCGTCACACCGCCCCGAGCGCGACCTGAGCCAGCGTGAAGGTTTGCTGCTCGTGGTGGGGATCTGGGTGTGTGTCTCTTTCTTCGGCAGTCTTCCTTTCCTGTTCTCCCCCAATTTCGAAACGCTCACTGATGCGGTCTTCGAGGCGACCTCCGGCTTCACGACAACCGGCGCGACCGTACTCACCGACATCGAGGCCCTAACCCCAACGCTGCAGCTTTGGCGCTGTTTCTCTCACTGGCTTGGCGGAATGGGAATCGTCTTGCTGGGTATCGCTATCTTGCCGCTGGTGGGGCACGGCGGCATGCACCTCTACCGCGCGGAGTTCTCCGGAGCCAAATCAGAGAAGCTGAAACCGCGAATCGCCGAAACAGCCCGTTCCTTGGGGAAGATCTACTTCAGCCTTTCGGTCGTTCTGTATCTGGCGTTGCGGCTGGCCGGCATGAATGCATACGAGGCGATGTGCCATACGTTCTCGACGCTCGGCACAGGCGGCTTCTCGACGAGAGCGGCGAGCATCGCAGGATTCGAAAGCCTCTTGATCGAATATCTGATCATTTTCTTCATGTTGTTGGCGGGCATCAGCTTCGTCCAACAGTACCGGCTCTGGGTCGAGCGGCGGCCGGGCCAGTTCTTCGGCGATATCGAGATTCGCTCCTATGTGGCGACCGTAGCGGTCTCGACCCTGGTGATCAGCACGGTGCTGGTGCTCCACAACGGATACGCCATCGAAAGGGCATTCCGAAGCGCCTTGTTCCAAGTCAGCGCCATCATCACGACGACGGGGTTCGTCACGGACGACTTCGAAATCTGGCATCCGCTGCCGCAGCTCATCTTGCTGGCGCTGATGTTCGTGGGCGGATGCACAGGGTCCACAGCCGGCGGCTTGAAGGTTTCGCGCATCCTGTTGCTGGCGAAGGTCGTCGATCGGGAGTTCAAGAGGATGGTCGAGCGGCAAGGGGTGTTTGCTGTAAGGCTCGGCGGCGTTGTCGTGCCGGAAGGTACGATCCAGAGTCTGTTGAACCTCATCTACCTAGCGTTCTTTGTCAACTTTGGCTCGTGTCTGTTGCTGGCGACGATGGGCGTTGACGTACTGACGGCGATCTCGGCCGTTGCGGCATCCATGTTCAACATCGGTCCGGGATTGGGCAGCGTCGGTCCGCTCGACAACTATGCCCACCTGCCGGCCTTGGCCAAGTGGGTGCTAAGCGGCTGCATGATCGCGGGACGGCTTGAGTTCTATACCGTCCTGGTCATTCTGACACCGGCTTTCTGGCGCAAGTAAGATGGCCCTTCGGTAGGGATAGAGGATAATACTCTTCTCGCATGCCGGAACGCACCAATACCGAGCTCGTCCAGCGAGCCATCGTCTGGAGCCTGTCGGCGCTTGTCGTCTACCTCCTGCACCTCGTCAGTAAACCGTTCTTGGCAGCACTTGTTTCAGCGGCCATCCTGAGTGTCTTCGCCTTTCCATTGCACCGCGCGGCCAACCGCAACATCGAAAACCCTAATCTGGCGGCATTCATGTCGGTTTGCATCGTGACGCTCCTCATCCTGGCGCCTCTCGGTTGGCTGATCCCTGCTTTCGTGAGAGAAGCGCTGGCGGTGCTGAGGACCGTACCCACGGTCGAGGTGCTCCCGCGAGCCAAGGAATTCGTCGATTCCTATCTCGGCCAATCACCGATCCCACTCGGTGACTTCGACACCATGCTTCGGGATGTTTCACAGAAAGCCGCCTCGGTTCTCGCCGAGCAGTCAGCCCGCTTCGCGGGGAATGTCGCCGGTTGGATCATCGACTTGGTTGTGATCGAGCTCTCGCTGTTCTATCTGTTTCGTGACGGCCGCGAGGTAGTGCAGATGCTCAAGGAAGTCGCGCCCATGCGTGCGCATCATCGCGAGCGGATGATGTCGGAAGTCGTCGAGTTGATCTCCGTCACGATTTCGAGCGGCTTCATCGTGGCCGTTGTGCAGGGCGCACTTTCCGGCGTCGTCTTTTGGCTGATCGGCATCCCGTCACCGGTCTTCTGGGCGGTGATCTCGGGCTTCCTCGCATTTCTCCCTGTGGTGGGTCCTTGGTTGGTTTGGGCCCCGGCAGGTTTGGGGCTCCTGCTTGACGGACACAGCGGGCGTGGCGCGTTGCTGCTGGTCCTCGGATTCGTCGTTGTGAGTGGAGCCGACAATGTGCTGCGCCCAATTCTGATTGCCGGCCGGGCCCAACTGAATGCTCTACTGGTGTTCATCGCCGTATTCGGCGGCATTCAAGCCTTCGGTTTCATCGGCGTTGTTGTCGGCCCGCTTGTCGTCGCGACGGCCGTCGGTCTTCTCAAAGGCTACAGCGACAGCTTGCGGGGGCAACGGGCGAAACGTCCGGCTGCCGCAAGGACGGCTACGGAAACGGCATAGTTTGCACGAATTCGTTAGTGAGCCACCGTACACACCCTTCGTTGACATCGCTCAGGGTGTTGGCTATATTGACTCGACAGAGGTTAGGACTTCGCATCTAGCGTGTTTTCGGGGGGCTTCGTGCTAGTACGAAACCTGCTTATCAGAGAGGGCTCTTGACAATCGCCGGGGCGGCCATCAGGCTCCCGGCTTCAACCGTGTCCTGGCGACGCGCGATCCCCCGCGCCGCTAATAGGGCCAGAGAGAAGGGGAAATGGCAAGCGAATTGGATGTTTTGCACCGTGGCTCATCGCCGCAGGCCGAAGCCTTAAACGTGGTTGGATCAGCGTTCGGTGAGCCTCTCGCGCCGACGCCTTCCGTGTCCGCCGACAGCCCGGACGCACCGCCCGACTCGGAGGCGGATCGTCCAGATCCCGCACCTACGACCTCCGATACGGACTCTCCGGCGGTTCCGGCGGCACCGCCACAAACCGCTGACACCTCGTCCGCGACGGAGGCTCCCACGGAAAGCTCCGACGCGAGTGGCGAGGCTGGGGCCGCGCCGGTCGAATCAGTTCTGGTTGCGGAACCCATACAGGAAGCGCCCGAGGCGGACACAGGTTCCACCAGCCCCGAGGAGCACGCATCATCCATTCCCGGCATGCCGGGTTTGCCTCCTCCATCCGATGACGCCGAAGCGCCCGACGACGATCTGGAGGATCCCGCCGATCTCGAGGTACTCATGGAGGAGTACGATGACTCGCTCACCGTGCGTCCGGGCGAGATCTGCAAAGGGATCGTCGTAAGCATCGGACCCGCCGGCGTCATCGTCGACATCGGGGGCAAGACGGAGGGCCTGGCGGCCATCGAGGACTTTCGGGACCAAGCAGGCGATGTCATCGTCAAAGAGGGCGAAGAGATCGACGTTTTCGTCGAGAGCAGGGGCGCGGTCGGCGAGTACGCATCGCTCTCCTTCCGCCGAGCGCAGCAAACCAAGATTTGGGCCATCATCGAAGAGGCCGAGATTACCCAAGAGACGATCCACGCGCACGTTACGGCTCGCGTCAAGGGCGGCTTGGCGGTGGACCTCGGCGTGCCGGCCTTCTTGCCGGGATCCCAAGTCGACCTCCGGCCCGTGCGAGACCTGGACTCGCTGGTCGGTCAGTCGATTCCAGTGCGTGTCGTCAGGACCAACAGACGCCGAGGCAACGTGGTCGTTTCGCGGCGAACCATTCTCGAAGAGGAACGCAACCAGCTCAGGCAGGAGACTCTCAAGCATCTGGCGGAAGGGGCAGTTGTCTCGGGAACCGTCAAGAACGTGACCGACTACGGCGCGTTCGTCGATCTCGGCGGCATCGACGGATTGATCCACGTCACTGATATCTCCTACGGCCGCATCAAAGGGCCGTCCGACGTTCTCCAGAAGGGCCAAACGATTGAGGCGAAAGTCCTGAGCTTCGACGAGGCAAAAGGGAAAGTCTCCCTCAGCCTGAAGCACATGAAGCCCGACCCTTGGGAGGGCATCGCCGAGCGCTACAAGACGGGCGAGAAGGCCACCGGAAAAGTCGCCAGCTTAAGCGACTATGGCGTGTTCGTCGAATTGGCCGAGGGCGTTGAGGGCTTGGTCCACGTTTCAGAGCTCACTTGGTCGCGGCGGCGGCGGCATCCTTCGAAGATCTACAAGGTAGGCGACCCGATCGAGGTGATGGTTGTCGGCGTCAAACACGACGAGCGGCGCATCTCGATTAGCGTCAAGCGAATGCAGCCCGATCCCTGGTCGGATCTCGAAGGACGGCTCCCTGTCGGCACGGTTGTGGAGGGGCGCGTCCGCAACTTGGCGTCCTACGGCGCCTTTGTTGAAGTGGAAGAAGGGGTCGACGGTCTCATCCACGTAACCGACCTTTCCTGGGACCGCAAGCTCAAAGCCCCTCAGGAGTTGGTGAAGAAGGGCGATACCGTGCGCGCCGTGGTCTTGCGCATTGACCACGAAAACAGGCGTCTCTCGCTCGGCCTTAAGCAACTGCAACCAAACGTCTGGGAAGCGTTCTTCAGCTCTTGTCTGCTGGGCGATACCGTCACGGGGCGGGTCACGCGCAAGGCGAAGTTCGGCTGTTTCGTCGAACTCGCGCCCGGCGTCGAGGGACTCTGCCACAACCTGGAAATTCCGAAAGCCTCAGCGGGCAAGAAGAAGGGGCTCGAAGTCGGCGAGAGTTGCTCGTTTTGCGTCATCAAGCTCGATGAGTTTGAGCGCCGCATCGGTCTCAGTCGCCGGCACGTCACTGATGCGTCTGAGTCCGCCGAGGCGGCAGCCACGGCCTGAGCCACACCACTCACGCTGCAAAGAAGAGTGCGCGCAGCTTTAACCGGCCTCCCCATTGGGTATAAGATGGAGCAGGGCCTCGCGTTTGTAACAGCTTAGCTCCGCTTGGGCGTGTCGTCCTGTAGAGCCGGGTCATGGTAGGATGCATTCCGTAGGGTCGGCGCGGGGTTCGCGCTGAAAAGGGGGGAGTTTCCACAGATGACCAAAGCGGACTTGATCGAGGAAGTTTCTCGCGTCGTCGAGGTGACGCGCAAGGAATCCGAGGTCATTGTCGAAACCATTTTCGACAGCGTCGTGAAGTCACTCCGCCAAGGGGAGAAAGTCGAGATCCGCGGCTTCGGCAGTTTCCGCACAAGGGAGCGGCAAGGGCGCATCGGGCGAAATCCGAAATCCGGTGAAAAGGTCGAGGTGCCGCCCAAGACGATCCCCTTCTTTAAACCCAGCAAGGAACTCCGCGACATGGTGAATGGCGGCGCGGTGCCTGCCGCGGAACCCATCAACAACGCCCCCCCCTCATCCGCTGCGCCCACCACCGATCCCTTTCTTTAAGCCCCCCCACGGTCCTAGAACCCTCCGGAACGCATGCTAAGCTTTGGAAACGCCCGTGTCTACACGCGCGTGGCGGCCATCCAGGCTGGAGGCATCAACAGATGAAGTCCATCGATCGCCGCGGTTTTCTCAAGTCTTCGGGTAGCGCGGTAGCCGCCATCAGTGCAGCGTCCTATTCGCACGTAAAGGGCGCCAATGATCGCCTTGCGGTAGGCGTTGTCGGGCTCAGGGGCCGCGGCAAGTCCCACATCGCCGCCTATCTGAATAATCCCGGAGCCGAGATCACAGCGCTCGTTGATATCGATCAGGCCGTTCTCGAACGGGCCACGGCCGCAACCCGCAAAGAGCAAGGCCGCAAGCCCGACGAGTACTCGGATATCCGCAAGATGCTCGAAGACAAGTCGATCGACGCCGTTTCGATCGCCACGCCGAACCACTGGCACGCCTTGATGACCATCTGGGCTTGCCAAGCAGGGAAAGACGTTTACGTTGAGAAACCGGCCAGCCACAACATCTTCGAGGGCCGGAAGATGATCGAGGCCGCCCGCAAGTATAAGCGGATGGTTCAAGTCGGAACGCAGAGCCGTACGATCCAGCACAAGATCAAAGCAATCGAGTTGCTGCGTGACGGCGTGATCGGCGAAATCTATCAGGCCAAGGGCATGTGCTACAAGCGCCGCAAGTCGATCGGTGGCATGAACCCCAGTGACGTTCCCGCCGGTGTCGAGTACAACCTATGGACCGGGCCGGCCGAACAAGTCGATTTCAAAGAAAACCGATTCCACTACAACTGGCACTGGTACTGGGCTTTCGGCAACGGCGATATCGGCAACCAGGGTGTTCACGAGATGGACGTCGCGAGATGGGGCCTCGGCAAAGACGAGCTTCCCCCCGTTGCCTTCTCGTCCGGCGGCCACTTCATCACCGATGACGATCAGGAAACGCCCAACACCCAACAGGCCATCTTTGACTACGGTGATTCGCAGCTAGTCTTCGAGGTCCGCGGGCTGATCACCGGCGGCGAAGCCGGCATGCAACACGGCACGAATACGATCGGGAACATCTTCCTCGGCAGCAAGGGCTATATGACCGTGGACGTCAACGGTTTCCGAACCTACCTAGGTGAAGAGCGCGAACTCGGACCGTCCATGTTCTACGTCGAGTCAAAGCGCTGGGCCTACTTCCCTCACTTCGATAACTTCCTGCAGGCCGTGAAGTCACGCAAGCACACCGACCTCAATGCGGACATCGTCGAAGGACATCTTTCCGCCGGCCTTTGTCACCTGGCAAATATCTCCTATCGCACGAAGCAGCGCCTGGAGTTTGATCCGAAGACCGAGAAGTTCACGAACAGCGCTGAAGCCAACAAGCTGCTGACGCGCGACTATCGCGAGCCCTTCGTCGTACCGGACCAAGTCTGAATCCGGGCAGTGGGTCAGTTCGAATGACGGAAGACGTCAATGTGGCCCGAAAGTGCCAATCCAATCAGGAAACACAAATAGGGCCGAGCACTTCAACCGCCTTCAGGCGGTTACCGCGCGAAGCGCGTATAGGCCCGTCCTTTAGGGCCGGTTACACGTTTTCTGTCTCTGGCGCAGGGCGCTTCAGCGTCCTTTCCTGCACGGGCTTTAGCCACCTCAACAGAACCGGCGAAGTCCTCAAGGTATGTTCAAACGAACCCACTACGCAAATTCGCCCGCACCTTGTGGCGCTCGGCTTCGCCTATCCTAAATCAAAAGGTTCTCGCCTAACGTGAATCCCGTCGCCGCCAAACTCGCCGTACGGTCAGGCATATTCCTCGTAGGGGCCGCGGTCACGTCACTCCTGTTCATCAACGCCTGCGACCTGTTCTACCAATGCGGCTGCGCGGCTTGGTGGGCGGGCGCGGCAGCGCAATGCAACATCCACCACGCCACCGGACCGGACTGCCCCTGGTGTCTCGATGGCGGGATACGGGGCTACGCGGTGTTCGGAGTGATACTCGTCACCCAAGCAGCCACCACGTTTCGCCCGGGCGGCCAAGAATGGCTCAAGCGCCTCAGCCTGACTCTACTGGCGTTCCCCGTCGTTGGAGGCCTGCTGGCGCTTCTATTCGGCTGGACCACGGGCTATTGGGCTTAACGAGCGCCGGACCCAAAAGTAGCAGCCTGTCACCTACTTCCGTCACCTACTTCCTGAAGACAGGATCTCGGAGGCTTACGAAATACAGTTCAGCGCGATATGGGCGGTTGGAATAGACTCGCTTCAGATGTTCTATTAACATCCCCCATTCCTTCTCGTCCAAATCTGTCTCGTTCTTACGAACAAGTTGCTTTGATGCATAGTCCTCCCCGACGACTGCAAGCCCCGTCACAGTCATCTGAGGTCGAAGAGGTTCCGACAACGGCATTTTTCGGGCCGTTTTGGCAAACTGGTTGATCGAAGCCGGATCATATTGAGCATCGGGTTCACTGCGGTACTCATCGGGCATCTGAATCTCTGAGTCTGTGAACATCTCGAATAATGCAATTGGCTCCGAAAAGGGTGGCTGACTTGAAGATGTACAATTCTTGGCCCATAACTCGCCGATGGCAGAACCGGGCTCTGTCTCCTCCATAACTCCACGGACGGCAACTAGCTTGCCATGGTACTCCGACAGGTTCCGCATCAGACCACAAGCACTGACCTTCACGGCTCCCTCGCCTGCATAGCAACACAGCGGCGCCACCACGCATATCACGAGTCCGGCGCGGGATGCAGCTTGGTAACGCGATAAGAAGAACCGGTGAACGATCGCTATCAAGCTATTCATGGAAGAGTAGTAGCCTGTCATCTACTTCTCACCCTGATCCTCGCCAGCCCTTGGCGCTAACGGCTCAGCACCGGAACGCTGACTTCAACAGTCTTCGGCGGCAGGCAAGCTCGATTGTTACAAGCCTGGTAGCGCAACTTGCCCTTCAACTCTTTGAGCGAGGCAGGCACGCTCTCGGGAACCGCGAAGTGACTCACGATCACGATCTTGTTCGAGTACACCGATAGCGGCTTGTCAGAGAACGAGTAGCTCACCGTCTCGGCTTCCGGGTAGTCCGTCTTCTTCCAATCGAGGCCTGATGGCTCCCAGGTCAACCTGGTGGGGATCAGGTACTCATCGGCGGGCGCGTTCGAGTTGATGTGATAGTTGGGGCGGATCTGAATCGCGACCGATACTTCGGCGGTCTTACCGGGCTGCAGTTTCACTGCCGGCCCCGGCAGGATCGAGGCGGCACGCAATCCGCCCGAAAAGCCCTGAGCCCACAGCGCCCCGCTCGCCAGTCCCAGCAGCAGGACGGCGGCAACCGGTCTAGAGTAGTCCCTCAATCTCTTCCTCGTACTCTCCACGGCCGGCAAGGCCCATGTGAGAGTTCCTGATGCGTCCTTGCTTGTCGATGATGAACGTCGTTGGCAGAGCGGCGACACCACCGAACTCGTCAGCCATCTCGTTCGTACCAACCACAACCGGGAAGTTCAGTTCGTACTCGTCCGTGAAGGGCCGGACCACTTCCCAGCCCTCGTCATCGAGCGAAACGGCGATCACGGAGAATCCCTGGTCCTTGTACTTGCGCTGGAACTCAACAAACCAAGGCATCTCGATCTTGCAGGGGCCGCACCAAGTGGCCCAGAAGTTGAGCAGCACGACTTTGCCCTTGTAGTCAGACAGCGTGACCTCTCGGCCCTCGACATCCTTGAGCGTAAAATCAGGCGCCGGCGTCAGCTCTTTGTTGTCTGATGCGGCTTGCACGGTGCTGTCGCCCACCGTCGCGTCCTCGACGCAGGACGCAAACCCTAACAGTGCCGTCAGCGCGATCAGGAACGGCATCTTTGTACTTGAAAACATGAGAGATCTCTCCGCGAACTAATCTCGATTATACCGTTCCGTTGATCGCATTCCTTAGACGCGTGGCGCCCCTATTCTGTTCCTTCGCCGGTCGGGAGCTCTGAGTTCCGGTCGTCCTTCTCGACCGATTGAACACTCACATCCAGGCGACCGCGATGAAGCCGCACACCCAGCCGCGCACCCACGCTGGTTTGCTCAGCGGCTCGGACAATCGAACCGTCATCCGCCTGCACGATGGCATAGCCGAGGTCAATAATCGCCAGCGGACTGAGGTGAGCAAGTTCCTTGTCGAGTGATTGCAACCGAGCGGCTGCCCGCTCCAGCCGCCACGCCGTCAAAGGCGTGACCCGCTCGGTGGCTCGGTCAAGGCGCGCACGCCGTTGGGCCAGCCGCACGCGCAAATCAAGCTGCTTGAGTCTGTCCTGGCGGCGCTGCCATGCCCGCTCGGCGGTCCGCATGTGGCGAACCGCGGCATCCCTTAGCGCGAACGTCAATTCATCGACTCGCTGCGACGAAGCCGCGATCGACCGCCGCACGATGGCGTGGGCCCGTTCCAACCGCCGGTCCAGCACGTCACGGCCCACCGTCGCCAGCTTGTAGCGCGCCGCTTGCGTGAGACGGGCTTTGAGGGAATCGACAGCCTCCAGGAACTCTTGCTTTTGACGAACCACCAGTTCCGCGGCCGCCGAGGGTGTCGGCGCGCGAACATCGGCCACAAAGTCCGCAATCGTAAAGTCCGTCTGGTGGCCTACCGCCGAGATCACCGGGATCTCGCTCTCCGCGATGGCCCGCGCGACGACCTCTTCGTTGAACGCCCACAAGTCTTCCAGCGATCCGCCACCACGCCCCACAATCACGACGGCGGCGGATCGTGTGTCGCTGAAGTAGCGCAGCCCCGCCGCAATCTGTTTTGCCGCGCCCTCGCCCTGCACTAGCGCCGGATAGAGTTGCACATGCAAGCCGTCAAATCGCCGCTCCAGAATGCGCAGCATGTCGGCGATGGCGGCACCCGATGGTGACGTGATGATGCCAACCCGCCGGGGCAGACCCGGTAGCAGCCGCTTGCGGTCATCTTCGAACAGCCCTTCGGCCAAAAGCTTCTTCTTCAGTTGCTCGAAAGCAAGCTGCAGAGCTCCGTAACCTTGCGGCTCGATGTGTTCTACGTAGAGCTGATACTCACCCCGCGCTTCGTAGACGCTGATGCGGCCCCGCGCGATCACTTCCAGGCCGTTCTGAGGCTTGACCTTGAGGTAGAGAGCGTTCTGCCGGAAGCAGACGGCTTTGAGTTGCGCATCGCCGTCTTTAAGCGTGAAGTAGTGATGTCCACTGGGCGCCGCGCGAGCGTTTGAGATCTCGCCCATGATCCAAACATCGCTGAACCCTTCCTCAAGCCGCTCACGAATGTCAGCGGTCACTTCAGCAACGGAATAGATCCGGCGCTCCGGGCCAAGGCTTAGGCCAAGTTGTTCCATCATCAGTCGTCCCGCCCTACATCGGCGTCCGGCAACCACACGATCGTCACCGCCGCCGTCAAGCTCACCGCGCCGAGTTGAATGAGATGGAGCGCGGCCTTCAGGTTGAGGTCAAAGTCGGGCAGAACATCCTCCATAAAGAGTCCCGATGCCCAGTGAATCCAGGCCACCTCGATCACGATCACGCTAATAATAACCCCGGCGAGTGCAAAGGCCTTCCCACTGTCAAACGTCGGACGCAGAAGGCGCCAAGGGACCGTAACCGCCAGCAGCCCCACGACAGCCGCCAAGACATCCTTCCCGAGGAAGCGATAGAGGAGCTCTTCGGAATTGATGACGCTCAGCGAGTAGCCCAGCCCCAACACCATGAACAGCAGCCCATAGAACAGGAAGTACGCCGCAGCACCAACGAGCAGCATCAGCCGTTCCGGGCTTCGGAGGAACGCCCATCCGATCACCCCCAGCGCAAGCGCGATCACGGTCAGTGAGGAAATGACTCGGGGCGACAACAAATCATTTCGAGGGCCGCCCACTCCGACAATCTCACCAAGCCGTTCCTGCTGTTGTTCAAAACGCTCTTGCGCACTCTTCGACTGTTCATCAGGCAAGTCCAAACTATGCCACAAGATGCCGCCCTGATTCGTCGCCGGCAGCGGCAAACCGAGCAAGACCGAAAGCGTCGGCGCGATGTCCACCATTTGCGCCTGCCAGCCTTGAGCTTGCCGGACTCCTTTCCCGAACAAGACCAAAGGGACCTCCATCACTTCCGGCTCGGCGCCCCCGTGTCCACCACCGCCCCTGCGATCGATGTGGCCGTGATCGGAGACGATGACGAACGCTGTCCGGCCATCGTCTAAGGTCTTCACCAAAGAACCGAGACAACGATCCACGGCTTGAACAACTTCTCGATACGCTTGCGACTCGCCCCCATCGTCGTGCGCCGCGCCATCAGCACCCGTGATACCGGCGACGAGCAACCCGCTCGAGCGGTCGGAGAAGAAACGCTCAATGCCGCCGCAAAGGTCAGCCTGCCACGCACTGATCGCCGCCGCGCCGTAGCCGTGTGGGAAGTCCTTCTGTTGGAAGAGTAGATTCCCTTCCAGATAGTCGCCGAAAGCCCGGCCCCAGAAAGTCGACCCGGCGGCGGCGCGCGGAAGGTCCGCATCGGCCGCGAGGGAAAACAGGGAGTCCACCGGCGGCGGACGGAAGCGGCCGTTGTTCGTAACGCCGTTGACTTCCGGCCACGCCCCGGTCATGAACACCGCCCAGTTCGGGTTCGATAGCGAAGGCAGGACGGAACGCGATGTCCCTGACGACCCCCGGCCGGCAAGCGCCTGCAGTTCCCGCATGCCACGCGATACGTCAAGGCGAATGCCGTCCAGCACGATCAGCACGGCGCGTTCCGCCACGGGCTCACTGCCGGAGAGACCGCCTCGAACGTGGTAGGGGCTCTCGTAAGTCGTGACGCTCGTCCACGTACCGTAGGCGAACGTCAGTGCGCCCACCATGATCGCCAAGAGTAGAAGAGCCCGCCCCATCAGGAACCTACGATTCTAGCGGGAGGCCTTCTACGGTACGATCGGATCGATGTCGCGACGGGTCGAAACCTACTCCGGCTACCGCGCCGACGAGCGCCCGACACGCTTCTGCTACAAGGGACAAACAGTGGAAGTCCAGCGGATAATAAGCCACTGGCGCGAACCCGATGCGGATTGCTTCCGGGTGATCGGCGACGACGGCCGACTCTACGAGCTGCGCCAGGAACAGGGCCACTGGGCGGTCAAGAGAGACAACCTCTCCATCCATCCCGTACGGAAAACAGACTGACCAGCGCCGGCTAGTAAATCCGTTCCTCGCGGCGCTCGCGCCGGTAAGGCTGTTCCAAATATTGCTGCGCCTCGTCCAAAGCCCCCTCGGTGTTGTCCCGCGTGCGCAGCGCGAGTTGGTACTCGTTCACAGCGCGGTCACGTTGATCGGTAATGTCGAAGATCTTGCCGAGACTGATGTGACACCACACCTCGGTCCACTCCGGCTGCCCATCGCCGTTCAGCGCCTCGCGAAACTGATTCGCGGCCGACTGATAGTTGTTTTGCCGGTAGAAGACCTCGCCGATACGGTAGTGCGCCAGCGAACTGTATCGGTTGATATCGAGCGCCTGCTGATACGTGTCGAGCGCCTCGTTGTAGTAGCCGAACTGAAAGAGCTTTTCGCCCTTTCGAATCGCAACCAGTACGTGGATGTCTTCGTCGAAGCGCAGGATACGGTTCTTCGGGTCGAGCACCACCTTGCGTGCCTTGCCGAACGTTTCGATCACGTAGTCCGATGAGCGGCCCTTCACCTCGATCATTTTGTACTCGGGTTCGCCTTCGGTCTGGACCTCGATCTGGACCGGCATGCTGAAAGTGTCCATGTCTTGCGTGATCTTGCCCATCACGCGGAAACCCTTGCCGTCTCCAAGGCGGTAGATCGTGTACTCCTGCGTGAACTCCGGCGTGCCGGTGTTCTCAGTCCATTGAATGAAGAAGGCCTGGAGGCTCTTGCCACTCGCGGCTTCGGCTGCTTCCTGCAGATCGTCGGTTACGACCGACGTCCAAGCGTGCTTCTCGGCGAACTGCTTCAGCGCCGTGAAGAAGGCTTTGTCGCCGATCGTGAAACGTAGCATATTCAAAACCATGGCGCCCTTCGATCCGGCAAGAGCGTAAAGCTCCGGCGAGAAGTCGGGCAACCGTCCTGCCTGCAAGACGGGGATCTCGTCGTAGGTCAATGCATCAATTTGCGTGTCCTGGAGAAACTCCTCGAACTCTGTTTCGCCTTCGTTCTCTTCGATCTCAAGCATGGCCGAGTACTTCGCCAAGCCCAAGTCAAGCCAGCTATGGTTGCGGTTCCCTGGTGAGACGACAGTGCGCCACCATTGATGAGCAATCTCGGTGCCCAGCAGTAAGCGGTTCACGTTTTCACCCATGCCGAACGGGCTTAGGAAAACGATGCCCGGTGCGGTGTAGGCGTTCGGCGCATAGTCGCCAGTCTCGATGACGGTCAATGTCGTCGCGTAGGGCGGCCCGAACTTCTCGGTGTAGAAACCCGTGATGCGGCCGACTTCAGCACCGTAGGCCTCGGCGAGCTCCGCCGACGCCGTCTTGAAGTAGAGCAGCGTATTCACGCCCTCGTAGTCCACGCGCACCGGCTCTTCCTGCACGACCGCGATACTGCCGGGAAACGACGGCTGCGTGAAATTGAAGCTGAACTGAGTCTTGCCGTCTGACTGGGAACTCGTGCCCAGCCCGCTTCCGACCACCTGGTACCCCTCCGGCACGGTGATATTCATCTCGGCTGCGAAGCGATCCGCCGAATAGCCGTTCACCGGAAACCAACGCCCCGGATAGAGCAGATAAGAGCGCTCCGGATCGATCAAAGCCAGACTCACACCCTGCACCGGCGAGTTCTCCGTCCCCGTCAATTGCCCTTCGTACTGGAACGTCACGGTCATGGGGTCGCCGACCACCAGAGAGCCCGGATAACTCAGCCGCACTTGGTTGGCTTCGCGAACACGATCGACCGGGATGTTGACGCCATCCGCCGTGAAAACACCATTCACGTTCAGATTCGCATTCAGGTCAAACACAACCATATTCGTTGTCTCGCGAGGAATGAACCGGACCTCCGCGAGCGCCTCGATCGAGCGGCCAAGGGGATCGATCTCGGCATTGATACGATAGAACTCGACGTCGATGAGCGGGACTTGCGGCTGAGCCTGAGCCGACGGAAGCAGCGCCAGGGCCATCAGCACCAGCGCCGCCAGCGCAAACCGCATCGTCAGCGTCGAGGTACCCGTAGCCATCGTCATGACACGGGCATCGGCTCTCGTTTGGGCCGTTCGTCCGCGAATAGAACCTTGTCGCATATCACCTCCGCTGCGCGCTCCGCCGCCGGCCGGTCCCCGCTCAGGACGTCCGCTATGACCGACAGTTCCGCGCGCATCTTCCTTCTCTCATCGTCGTTCTCCAACAAGCGCCGGGCCTCGCCCGCGATCTTGCCGGCCGTGCAATCCCATTGGATCAATTCCGGCGCGATGCGTCGGCCGGCCAGCAAGTTCACCATGCTGTAAAACGGTACGTCCACGAGCAGCTTGGCGGCTACCCAACTCCAAAAACTGATCCGGTAGAAGATGACCATTGGCGTCTCAAGCAGGGCCGTTTCCACTGCCGCCGTTCCGCTGGCGACCAGCGCCAAATCAGCATGCCCGACTGTGTTGTGAAGGTCATCTTCAACTATATGGACGGGCGAATCGCCAATGCGTTGCTCGAAAAATGCTTTTCCTGTCGTATGCGACGCCGCCAGCACGAAGTCCACAGCCATCGACCGGCCGATTTGCTCGGCTGCCCCGAGTAGATGCGGCAGGTGTCTTGCCGCCTCGGCTCGCCGGCTTCCGGGCAGCAGCGCGACCACCGGGCGCTCACCTGTGATGCCGATCGAGTCCAAGAACTCGGCCCGCGATTTCGTCGTCTTCGTGATGCGGCTCAGCGGATGTCCAACGTACGTGGTCGCCACGCCGTGGTCCCGAAAGAACTTCTCCTCGAAAGGAAAGATGCAGAGCAGGTGCGTCACCAAGCGGCGGATCGGGCGAATTCGCCCCTTGCGCCAAGCCCAAACTTGCGGCCCGACATACCAGACGATCGGCACCCCCTGCCGCTTTAGGAATCGGCACAGGTCCATGTGGAACCCCGGTGCGTCGGTGACGATCGCGAGGTCCGGCTTCTCTTCGCGTGCCGCCGCGGCTACGCGAAACAAAAGACGATAGATACGTGGAGCGTGGGCGATCACCTCGAAGATTCCCACGACCGATAGGTCTTCGGTCCGCTCCACCGCGCGAACCCCTGCCGCACGCATCCGCGGCCCGGCGCACCCGAAAAAGTCCGCGTCCGGAAAGCGCTCGCGGAGCCGCTCCACAAGCTCCGCCGCATGCCGGTCCGCCGAAGCTTCGGCCGCGGAAACCAAAATCTTCATCACGAAGAGTCAGTCTATCGGATACGTGCTAGTCGAAGGATCGAAACCGGCGAGCGCACCGAGCATGCTGAGACCGCCTCACGCCGTAGCGTGGATCACGCCTCTCAGGTCCGCGGCCCTTTCCTTCAGGCCGCCGTTTGGGGCTCGTAGCGCTCGACCTTGATCTCGTCTTGGCGCTTGCGTACCTGCGCGAGGTCGTAGGCGGTCTGAAGGCGGAGCCAGAAATCAGCGTTCGACCAGCCGGCCTTCTCAAGACGGATCGCCATTTCAGGCGAAACGGCCGCGTGTCCGTTCAATACGCGGGAGAGGGTGTGACGGGCGACGCCCAGCACCTTCGCGGTCTCGGTGACCGTCAGGCCCAACGCTTCCAGACAGTTCTGTTGGATGCTGCGACCTGGATGCGGCGGATACTTTATAGCCATGGTCCCTTTTTCTTTCGCTAGTGATAGTCGACTAGGTCGACGTCGCATACATCCCCGTCCTCGAACCGGAAGGTGATGCGCCAGTTGGCGGAAATCCAGATACTCCAAAAACCTTTCAACTCGCCCTTGAGGGGGTGAAGCCGGTAACCGGGTAAATCAAGATCTTGAGGCATCTTGGCCACATTGAGGTCCGCCAAAGCGATCCCTATGCGCTCCGCTTGGTCCGGGTTGAGCTTGCTGAAGTCTCCTCGCTCGTGAAGCCGCTTCAGACCACGATGACGGAACGACCGGATCACACGTAAGTGTACCGTATAGCGGTACACATATCAACTAAGGCTCCCGATAAGGATTGTGCTACGCGTGCACTGGAAAGTCCGCGCCTAAAAGCTTAACCCCAACAAGAACCGGAACGTCCGGCCGTCGTTAAGAGTATTCGTGATGGCCGCGAAATTCGCCGATGCCACTTCCCGCCCCGGTTCAGCGAATTGCGGCGTATTGAAAAGGTTCACCGACTCAGCACTAAAGTTCACCGCCATGTCGGACTTCAAAGGCCAGCGGCGCGATAGGGCCGCGTTGATGTTGCTGATACCGTCTTTGCGGAAAGCATTACGTCCGAGACTGCCGCGGCGCTCGGTGGGCTCGATGAACGAAAACGCCGAACGCGGCAGAAGCTGGGTTGAGGTGTCCGGGTGTCCCACGGTGCGGCCTAGAACAGAAGGGTCAACGACGTTCGGGCGATCGCTGCTTGATCCGTCCACATTGCCGAACCCCGGTCCGTCCGATCCGGTCCGCACGTTGAACGGTGTGCCTGACTTGAGCAGAACAATCGTCGAGAGCTGCCAGCTACCGAGGGCCGCGCGCAGCCAGCGCGGCTGGACGCTCAGTTGGGGCGACTCGTAGTTCACGCGCCACAACGCGGCGTGCGGCTGGTCGAAATTACTCAGGCCCTTCATGTCCGCGTGCACATCAAACTCCGACTGCCCGCGGGCGGCGAAGCTGTCACGCCCGGCGGCGGTGTTCGTATAGTCAGCACCGAGGTCAATCGCTTTGCTGAACCAGTAGGAGGAATTGACGGTGAGTCCTCGCCAGCCGTTCGTCGTGAAAGTGATCTTCGCGGCGTCGTAGTATCCCCGTGACGAATTTAGAATTTCCCGGATGATGAAGTATCGTGGGTCCGGGCGGCGCTCGGTGGTCGTGGCGGTAGTTTGCGGGATGCCCGGCACCGGGCGGGCGCGATTCGAGTTCCAGGTCGCAAGCAACTTCTGCGATCGGCTACCCACATAGCCGAACTGCAGCGTATACGCGCCCCTAATAGGGACTTCCCATGTGAAGTTGTATTGCTGTGCATACGGCGCGACGAGATCCGGAGAGATTCGGAAGATATCACTCCGCGCATCGGGGTCCAACCCGTCAGGCCCGAGACCGGACAACGGGTTCAATAGGTCCGGAACCGGGACCGCGACGCGGCGGCTCAGCGGCGGATTGTAACGCGCCTGCGCGTATGTCACCGGGAAGATCTCGCCGTAGTGAATACCATACGCACCGCGGACCACGCCCCAACCGTCCTTCAGCCGGTAAGCGAACCCGAAACGAGGCGCGAGATTGTTGCAGTCGCAGTCGAACGGAATCTTGTTTAGGTCGTTGACCTCCGACGGAGAGGCAATCGGGGTGAAACGCAACCCCAGATTCAGTGTCAGGTCGTTCGTCGCGCGCCAGTCGTCGGCGACGTAGGTTTGGACATCCCAACCGCGGAACCCGCGATGAATTTCACCGACCGATCCAAAGAACTCGCTAGCCGTCCCCATACGGAGGTTCGTGATGGCGTCACGGCCAAAATCACTTCGGAACGAAAACCCGCCGCGATGGCTACTCGATTCGAAACCATTGATCTGCCGGCGGACGAGCTCAAAGCCGGTCGCAATGGTGTGCCGGCCGCGCACGTGTCGCAGCCCGCCCGCATAGCGGTACTTGTTCCAGGCGCGGTCGATGGGAACGCTCGTATCCGGCCCAAGACTCTCGAGTCCGCGGGTGAAGAGATTCGGGCCGATGTTGGTTTCGTCAGGCGTGAGCAGGGATCCGAGCCGATCGAAGCCGACGGAAAAGTCAGTCGTGGTCGCCGGCGACCAGGCGCGAATCCAGGTGACGCGGGCATCGTGCGACTTCATCATGGTATTCGGGTTCTGCCCGGCGACGAGTTGGAAGGCATCGACCTGTTGTCCGGTGAACCGGTATCGCATCACGAGTGTGTCGTCGCCCCAAGCTTGATCAAGTTGGATGCTGCCCCGGTCGCTGTCGATTCCCTGCGGCGCGTTGGTGTTGAGAGCACGCTCATTGATATCCGTGCGGTTCGGTGCCTCATCGGGATAACCTTCCAGGATGTGCGCCACGAAGTCACGCGTCGCGGGGTCGGTAGCGAGCGGCGTACGCTCGTCGGCGCGGGGCACCAATACGTTCCCGTTGACGTTGCCGCGTGATTTCCGCTGCGACCCTTGCAGGCCCAAGTTGGTGCCCTTCCACAAGGGCACGCTCAACTGAAAGCCGTAGTCGTTCTCGCGCGCCGGCTGTACTTCATCGGCTTGAAAGAAAGATCGGGCCGTGAAAGCGCTGTTCGAATGCGCCTCGTAGAGACTTCCGTGAAAACCAGACCCACCCGAGGGAGCTACGTGGAGGGACTCTGACGGCGAGCCTCCGAACTCGGAGCCGAAGTATCGGCGGTCGGCTCTGAATTCCTCGACAGCGGTCGCGGTAGCACCTACGCGAATATTGAGGTCCTTGAGGACACTATTGTCCACGAGGTTGATCTTGACGTTTTCGTTGCGGCGACTCTCGCCCGAGGAGATGTCGACCTGCCCCAGTAGGTTCAGCTCCGTGCGGTCTTCATCGACATTGTCGAGCGGAGATGCGCCTGACTGCTCCGTGCCGTCGGAGTCGTCCGCCAGGGTGGCGCTCTCAGCGGATTCGCCGGCGGGATCCGTGCTGCCTTGCCTGCTTTGGCTGTTGGCGGCGAGCGGCGCCAAGACCAGCAGGAGAAAGACGGCCGCCCGGAAAAGTGCCGTGATTGCTCTAGATGTCGAGGTTCTTGACATCGAGAGCGTGCTCGGCAATGAAGTTGCGGCGGGATTCCACGCTCTCGCCCATCAGCGTCGTGAAGATCTCGTCCGTCTCGACGGCGTCATCGACACGGACTTCTAACAGGCGGCGGGTTTCGGGGTTCATCGTGGTGTCCCAAAGCTGCCCGGCGTTCATCTCGCCCAGACCTTTGTAGCGCTGGATCGAGGCGCCTTTTGTTCCGATGCCCTTGATGCGCTCCAGCAGTGAGACGCAATCGCCAACCTCTTCGCGTGCGTCCTTGTTGATTACAACGAACGGCGGCTTGTTGAGGGCATCGATCCGCTTCGAAAGCGAGCGCAGCCGGCGGTACTCGGGCTGGGCCGCGAGTTCCTTGTCGATCGTGCGCGCGCCCTCGGTACCCTCTCGGAACGAGACCTTGAAGGCCGAGTGCATCTCGTCGGGAAGAACATGCACGTCGAGATTGAATTCCTTCAGCCGCTTGGCGAGCTCGTCGGCATTTTCCTTCGTACCAAAGTCGTCCCGGTCGATCGGAAGATCCGGGTCGGCCAAGGTCTGAATCACGCTGGTATTGCGCAGGCGGCGGTCGAGCCGGCGGAACATTCCCGCGTAGTCGTCAACCTTCTCGAGAAAGCCGCGCAGTTGGGCGCGCTCCATCGAATGGCCCTGTGTGCCGTTGCTGCCGTACTCGACGACCACATCTTCGGTGGCGGACCGAATGATTTCTTGCGAGAACTCCGCTTCGTCCTTGATATACCTCTCCGAACGACCGCGCTTGATGCGGTAGAGAGGCGGTTGCGCAATGAAGATATGACCGCGGTCGATCAGCTCGCGCATCTGCCGGAAGAAGAACGTCAGCAACAGCGTGCGAATATGCGAACCGTCCACATCGGCATCCGTCATGAGGATGATTTTGTGGTAGCGGAGTTTCGAGACGTCGAAGTCATCAATGCCGATTCCCGTGCCGAGGGCGGTGATCATGGCTCGAATCTCTTCGTGCCCGAGCATTTTGTCGTAGCGGGCCTTTTCGACGTTGAGAATCTTACCCTTCAGCGGCAATATGGCCTGGTTGCGGCGGTCGCGCCCTTGCTTGGCGGTGCCACCGGCAGACTCACCCTCAACGATGAACAGTTCAGCGCGCTCGGGGTTGCGTTCCTGGCAGTCGGCCAGCTTGCCGGGCAGCCCGGCCGAATCGAGGGCCCCTTTGCGGCGCGTCAGGTCGCGCGCTTTGCGGGCGGCTTCCCGGGCCCGTGAGGCATCGATCGCCTTCTGAACGATCTTCTTCGCCACCGCCGGGTTCATCTCGAAGTAGGCGCCCAGCTTATCGTTCACGAACGTGACCATGCTGCCCTGGATGTCGCTGTTGAGCTTGCCCTTGGTCTGTCCCTCGAACTGTGGCTGCGGCAGTTTCACGCTGACGACGGCCGTGAGGCCTTCGCGAACATCGTCGCCGCTGAGGTTCTCTTTGACGTTCTTGAATAACTTGGCACTCTGTCCGTACGCGTTGATCGTGCGCGTGAGAGCGGACCGGAACCCGGCGAGGTGCGTGCCGCCGCTCACGGTGTTGATCGTGTTGGCGAAGGTGTAGATATTCTCTTGATAGCTGTTGTTGTACTGGAGGGCCACTTCCATCGACAGCGTGCCGTCGTCGCCACCGAAGGGCTTATCGTCAGAGATGTGGATGGGGTTGGCGTGCAAGGCCTGCTTGCCGCGGTTCAAATAACCCACGAACTCCGAAATACCGCCTTCGAAGTGAAACTCTTGGGGCTTGCCGCCGTCATCACGCTCGTCGCTGAGAGTGATCTTCAGTCCCCCGTTTAGAAAAGCCATCTCTCGGAGGCGCTGCGCCAGAGTGTCGTGGTTAAACTCCGTGACGGTAAAGATCGTTTCATCGGGCTTGAAAGTGATCTTCGTGCCGGTCTTGCGGCCGGCTTTCCCTGTTTGTTTTAACGGGGCGCTTGGGGCGCCGCGCTTGTACTCCTGCTCCCACGTGGAGCCCTGACGCCAGATCTCGAGCGTGAGCACCTCTGACAGAGCGTTGACGCAGCTTACGCCCACGCCGTGGAGCCCGCCCGAGACTTTGTAGCTGTTGGAGTCGAACTTGCCGCCGGCATGAAGCTTCGTTAGCACGACTTCCGCTGCCGAAATACCCTCGTCCGACTTGAGATCAGTCGGGATGCCGCGGCCGCTGTCGACGACCGTGACCGAGTTGTCGATGTGAATCGTAACGCTGATCTCGGAGCCATGCCCGGCGAGATGCTCATCAACAGAGTTATCCACAACCTCGTAAACCAGGTGGTGGAGACCCAGTTCGCCGGTCGAGCCAATGTACATCGCGGGTCGAAGACGAACTGCCTCCAGCCCTTCCAGCACGCGAATGCTTTCGGCGCCGTATTCTTCCGGAATGATTGGTTGGTGGTGTTGAGCCATCCGTTGTTTTCCGACCGTCCTCAAATCCTCATGGGCATCACAACATAGCGGTAGTCGTAGCCATCCGATCCGGGAAGCCGCAACTCACCCGCGCTGTCCTCGCCCTGCAGTCCAAACTCGACGGTCTCGGAATCAACAACGCCCATGAAGTCAAGCAAATACTGCGAGTTGAAGCCTACCTTTATTTTTTCGCCGGTGTACTCGACGGGGATCGACTCTTCACTCTCACCCGCCTCGGATCCACTGGAGACAAGCTTGAGATTCCCTGACTCCAACTCAAGCCGAATCGCGTGGGAACGATCGTCAGCGAACTGCGAAACCCGCCGAACAGCCGCCTGTGTTTCTTCACGCCCCAACACAAGAATGCTTCCCCGCTCTTTCGGTAGAACCCGCTCATAGTCTGGAAATTGCCCTGTGAGCTTCCGCGAGATCAGTAGACGGTCGCCGCACTGGAAAAACAAATGATTCTCATCCGTGGCGAAATCCAGCATCATCGAATTACCAGCCTCGGAGGCCAGCTTCATTGCTTCCGCCATACCCTTCTTCGGCACAAGTGACTTGAGTTGCCCGCTGATCCCCTCAAACACGTTCGAAGCCTCAATGTACGACAGCCGGTGACCGTCGGTCGTGACCATCACCAGCCCATCTTCCTTCAGTAGCATCAAACCGCCGGTGAGCGTGTAGCGTGACTCCTCGTTAGCAACAGAGAAAATCGTTTTCGCGATCACATTCGCCAGCAGAGCGCCCGGAATCTTCGTCACGGGGGCGGGCATCGCAGGCAGGTCAGGAAAGTTCTCGCGCGACATTCCCGCAATGCGCGTCCGCGAACGGCCGCAGACCAACGTTGCTGAGTGGTTCTCAGAAACCTTGATGGAAAGCTCGGCGTCGGGAAGCAAGCGGACATAGTCCAGTAGCTTGCGAGCTGGTAGGGTTGTCGAACCAGCTTTCTTGATCGTCGCCGGACACGAGCTACGAATACCCAGCTCAAGATCCGTCACCGTCAGCGTAAGCCTATCGTCTTTCGCCTCCAGTAGAACGTTTGACAGCACGGGGATCGTGGTTTTCTTCTCTACCACGCCCTGACCGAGACTTAACTCCTTGACCAGGTCTGCTTTCTTGACCGTGAGTTCCATGTAGTGTGCTTCCGCGGGTGGAGGACTTGAGCGCTTCCGGCACCCAAGAGTACGAGTCTAGGTACTAAAGATTCTTTACTAACATCAGATTAGTAGTGCCTGTGGATCTGTGTAAAAGTCGATTAAACACTGTTTATTCAGCGGTTTACAGTGTACCAATATTCGTGGACGGTTGTCCTGTTTCTATGCCTATCCTTTGGGTCACAAAACCTTCAACAGGATCTTCACCGGGCTGAGCATGCCGGGCTGTGGACAACGCATTGATCTCTATTTAATTCTATCACTTAGCTGGTGAAGAAGGGTGTCAATTTCCTGGTCGCCGAGCCGCTGGGATTCAATCTTCCGGACAGCATGGAGGACCGTTGTGTGATGCTTTCCACCGAAGGCCTTCCCGATATGCGGCAGCGAGAGATCCAGGATGTCCTTCGCAAGGTACATTGCGATCTGCCGCGGATAGGAAATCGACCTGGCGTTCGTCTTCTCTTTCAGTTGGGTGGACTCAAGTCCGAAGTGCTCGGCGACGACAGTAAGCACTTTGTCGAACGTGGCTCTCGACCCCTTGGAAGAGGCTGTCATCGATTGCAGCGTCTGTCTGGCCATGCCGAGCGTAATCTCTGAGCGCGCCAGCGAGGCGATGGCCGTGAGGTGCGTGAGAGCTCCCTCAAGCTCGCGGATGTTCGATTTCAAGTGTGTGGCCAGGAAGATACGGATCTCTTGGCTCAGGTCAAGGGATAGCTCTTCCGCCTTGCGGTCGAGGATGGCCATCTTTGTCTCAAGATCGGGTGGCTGAATGTCGGCCATGAGCCCCCACTCGAAACGGGACCGCAGCCGATCAACAAGACCGGGTATCTGCTTCGGAGCGCGATCGCTCGAAATCACAATCTGCTTCTGCATATTGTGGAGCGTGTTGAATGTATGGAAGAACTCTTCTTGCGTACGTTCCTTTGAGCCGAGTGTTTGGATGTCGTCCACCAGCAGAACGTCGGCGGCCCGGAAGCGGCGATGGAACGTACCCATGCGGTCATAGCGGAGCGAGCTGATCATCTCGTTCATGAACTCTTCGCTTGACACATAGACGACCTGCATATCTGGAAAACTAGACCGCATATCCTGGCCGATGGCGTGCATCAGGTGCGTCTTTCCCATGCCCACGCCACCGTAGATATAGAGCGGGTTGTAGGCGCGGGCCGGGTTGGTGGCGACCGCCCGCGCGGCCGCGTGGGCCAGCTCGTTACAGGAGCCCACGACGAAGTTGGCAAAGGTGTACTTGCCGTTGAAAGAGCCAGTCGTATCAGAGAAATCAAATGCTGTTTGGACAGCATTGTCTTCCTGGGGAAAAGGCTGTGCCGCGGTATGGTTGGCGACCTCGAAATTGATGGTGGCGATGTCGAGGCGAAGGTCCTTGCCGGTGGTCAGAATCTTGTCGGTGAACTCATCTTCGATCCAGCGCTTTGCGCTCAGATTCGGCGCCACCAAGTGCAGCGTTCTTGATTCATCGAGGTGGCTGAACCGTACCGGCTCCAACCAGTTTTCAAAGCTCTCGGGGCTGATCTCGGGCTGGATGTTTTTGACGATTTTCTGCCACGGATTCATGCGTCTGCGTCTTACTCCGACAAGCGCCCGAGCAAGGGGCTCCTACTCTAGACAACGAATGTTCTAAAGGGTGAACTTCCGCCGGCGTACGACTAAGGGGCATCTCGAAGGCCGTGAAAGTGACTGTAAGTTTATCACAGCGATTCGCGCTCTCAACGCTTAATTGCGCGCGAACACGAAAACAATTATAACCCAATAAAAATAGGGCTTTGAACGCAATCCACGCAGCTTTTTAGAACGTAAAACAGGCTGTCTGTTACGACAGGATCGGAAGAAGTTGTTTAGTCTTAACCGAAGGGAGTACTTCGTTCAGCGAGCCCTGACGATAGCCTTCGAGATCGAGCGTCACGTAGCGGAAACCGAGAGCTCGGAAGACGTCGTTGAAGCGCAGTGCCATGTCAGGATCAAGTGCTCTGGGAAGCTCATCCTTACCCACTTCGATGCGGACCAACTCACCGTGATAGCGAACGCGATATACCCGGAAGCCGAGCTGCCGTAGAGCCTCTTCTCCGCTTTCAACGAGCTTGACGTTCTCGCGAGTGACTTCCGTCCCGTAGGGAATCCGTGAACTCAAACAAGCCGCCGCCGGACGGTCCCAAGTGGGAAGACCTTCCGTCTTCGACAGCTCCCGAATATCCTCTTTCGTTAGTTGTGCTTCCAGCAGCGGAGCGCGAACGCCGTGCTCCTTGGCGGCGCGATGCCCCGGGCGAAAGTCCGAGGTGTCATCGACATTAACGCCATACACGATGTTCTCGAAACCGAGCTTGTCACCGAACTCCTTGAGGCGGTTGAAAAGCTCGTCCTTGCAGTGGAAGCAACGGTTCGAGTCGTTCTTCACGTAGTCCGGGTTCTCGAACTCGTGCGTATCGATGTACTGATGGCGCAAGCTGAAACGCTGAACGAAATCTTCCGCGTCACGCTTGTGTGATTCCGGAATCGACGCGGAGTCCGCCGTGATCGCAAGCGCCTCGTCGCCGAGCACCTTGCCGGCCGCCCAGGCCAAGTAGGCCGAGTCCGTCCCGCCCGAGTAGGCGACCATCACCCGTCCCATCGACCGCAGGATGCCAAAAAGATTTTCCTGCTTAGCGCTAAGTGACTCCGAGGGCACTTAAGGCATTATACAACCTGGTCCTCGGCGGGTTGGGCGCCCCGGCGGAGCATTAGCCGGCGCGCTAACAACTTTCTGGGACCAGAGTTAGCGGGTGAGCTTCACGATTGTTTCCATGTGGAAGGTTTGTGGAAACAGATCGAGCAAGCTGACCGACTGGATGGCGTAGCCACCGGCCGTGAGGGCGGCGAGATCGCGGGCCAGCGTGGCAGGGTCGCACGATACCAGTACAAGCTGACTGGGGGAGAGGCGCAGGAGGTGTTCCGTTACTGGCGCACCGAGGCCGGCGCGTGGCGGGTCGGCGACCACGAAGTCAGGCGCTTCCTGGATACCCGCAAGGTAGTCGGCGACAGGGGTGTTGATTACCTGAGCGTCGAGTCCGGCCCGTTCCAAGTTGAAACTCAGGTCTCTAGTGGACGGGCTGCTTGCGTCAACGGCCGTTACCTGCTTGAAGGCTTGGGCGAGCGGCAGTGTGAATAGGCCGACCCCGGAATAGAGGTCCATCGCCGTGCCGCCGGAAGCGCCGGCAACGGCCACCTGTGTCACGCGCTCGATCAAGAATCGGTTGACCTGAAAGAACGACCGGCTCCCGACGCGGTAGGTCCAATCACCCACCGGGTAGTCGAGCGCATTGGTGGGTGAGAACCCCTTGATTGCCTCCGAGCACTTCTCGAAGAACACCTTGGCGAGCGGACGCTCGGTCTGCATGACGTTGATCTGAACGTCGGTCTCGTTAGTGAAGAACTCGATCTCGCGCAGAAAACGCGGGAACCGTTTCTTCTTGCTCATCTCGATTAAAGACGCGAGCGAGCGGTTGAGCACGGGAGAGTTGATGGGGCAGGACTCGATCCCGACAAGGTCGTGCGAGCCCCCTTCGAGGAACCCGATCGTGGCGTCCGCACCTTCCTTGTGAAGGCGCAGTTGCGTGCGGTTGCGGTAGCCCCACGGCTCGGCGGCGATGAGCTCGACCGCGCCCGCCCATTGAATCTTGCCCATCCGGGCGAGGGTTTCGAGCAGGATTTGCCGCTTGTAGTCGAGTTGCTTCTCGTAGGGGATGTGCTGGTAGTGGCAACCGCCGCAGATCTCGAACACCGGGCAGGAAGGCGCGATGCGGTCGTCCGACGAGCGGGAGCGCTTGACCAGTTTCCCGCGGACGAGCGACTTCGTCTCGCGAACGGGCTCGACCTCCACCAGCTCGCCGGGGAGAACGTAGGGCGCTAGAACGACGCGTCCGTCGACACGCCCCAACCCCAGCCCGCCGTGAACGAGCTTTTCGATTTCGATTTCCATTGACATGCCGGAAAGCGGGCACGGCTTGCGGTGCCCCTACGGGTTCGTACCTAGACGTTCTTTACTGGACGAAAGACTGGCCCCGGACGCCCGTACTTGTGGCGTTTGGCCGTCCACTTTGCCGGTCCGTAGGGTGAGTACTCGCCGCAGTCGACTTCGCCCTGCATGGTGTCGCCCGTCAGCTTGCCGGAGAACGTGAAGCCGAAGCCGGAGCCTTCGTAGCGATGGCGAGCGCGGAAGTGAACTTCGTTACCTTCGACCCAGCCGCGGACATCACCGGCGGTCGCCTCTCCGACGTGGGTTCCGTTTAAGTCGTCACCCTTCTGCTCAAGGAAGAGTCCGTTGTCCGCACTCCCCACGCCATAGTCAATGTGCAACTCCCATTGGCCGCCGACTTCGATGTTCGGGCCGCTCACGGACTTGGTGTCGATCTTCGGCGGATTCGAGAGCACTTGGTGGAGAGCGGCGGCAATGACCTTCGCGTTGCCCGGCTTCATCTGCCACGGCATGATGGTCACCGATGACTCGCCGCCTCGCCGGCGACTACCCGAACCGCCTGCGAGCACGATCCGCGGATCACCCTGGAAGACATGCTTCACAACTTCGTCGCCGTAGATGCCGAGCTTATCGCCGTCCCACTTGATGTTCAAACGCGGCGATCGGTTGGAGAGCCCGCGAGGCTGGGCAACTTCCGTGGTGACGCCCGAAACGCGCTCCGCGCTTTGGGCGATTTCCGCTAGCCAGCTTTCCCAGGTTTTCCACTCGGCTTCGTGATCGCGTTTGACCCACATCTCGACAGCCGCGAGCATGCCCATGATGTCTTCCTTGCCGACCTTGAGCGGGCGGCCGAAGGCATGATGCGGCGCGCTATTAAGCCAAGCGGCGGAGATGAGATCTTTGCGGCCGATCAGGATACCGGCGCTCTGCGGCCCGCGCAACGCTTTGCCGCCCGAGTAGGCGACCAGATCGGCGCCGTGTTCGAGATGGACGTTCGGAATCGTCAGATCCTCGGCGGCGGCGTCAACGAGGACGGGTACATCATATTCGTGCGCAACGGCGGCGACTTCTTTGAGCCCGAACGGACCGCTGGCGCGCCTCGTTGCGAGCACCATCACCATGGCTGTGCGGGCGCCGATGCCGCGGCGCATCTCTTCCTCGTTCTCGACTTCGACGAACTTAACGCCCAGCATGCGGACGGCGTGATCGTACGTGTTGCGCGACCATGTCGGCGCGATCACCTCGTTCTTCAAGCCGTCCAGATTCGGTAGCCGTGCGATTCGTTCCGGGTTGCTGCCGGCGATGCAGGCCGATGTCGAATGGACCAGCGCCGCCGCGCAGCCTGATGAAACCATGGCGGATTCCGCGCCCGTGATCTCGGCGATACGCTTGCCTACGGCTTCCATCAGCTCGTCCATCTGAACGAAGTTCTGCGAAGCTTGCCGCATCGCTTCGCCGCACTCGGGCAGCATCAACGAGCCGCTCATGATGGTGAACGTCCCTTTGGCGTTGATGACCGGCCGCACGCCGATGGACTGATACATATCGGTGCTGAACGTCATCGCCGGTGCGGCGGGGGCGGAAGATACGGCGGCGGGCGCGAGGCCGGCGGCGGCCATGAGACCACCGTTGCGGAAGAGTTCGCGACGGCTGAGTCCGTTGGGCTTGACGCGGCGGAGTGTTTCGAGAATCGACATAGGAGGTCCTCTAGAGGCTCAAGCAAGCTAGGTTCTCAGCCTACTCCCGCAGGGGCTGAAACGCAATGTTCGGCCTCACTGCGGTTGGAGAATGTAGGGGCACGGCATGCCGTGCCCGCGTCTTGGACTCAAGTCGCCTCACACCCAGTGCCCCTGACAGCGGCCCCGATACTCGAATCCACTTGACGGACCGCTGCCTCGGCTAAGATGACCGCACAAGCCTATGCTCGACGATTCCTTGCATTGCCTCCGGCGTGTCAACGCGCAGTGCTATCCGCGCCGCACGTTTCTCCAGGCTGCCGTCGCCGCTTCTTCCCTTGCTCACTTTCCCATGCCCCTTGCCGCCCAAGCCCCGCCGACTGATCTGACCGACCTCAGCGCCTCGTCGCTCTCTGAAGCCATTAGCGCCCGCAAGATGAGTTGCAGGGAGGTGATGCAGGCCTATCTCGAGCGCATCCACCGATACAACGGCGTCTATAACGCGATCGTCAGCATGCTCGACGACGACGAGCTCATGCGCCTTGCCGCCGAGGCCGACCGCGAGCTCGACGAGGGACGCTATCGCGGCTGGATGCACGGCATGCCGCACGCCGTGAAGGATCTCGCGAACGCCCAAGGATTTCCTACCGTTGAGGGCTCACCCCTGCAGGTTGATTCGGTCGCCGAGGACGACGACTTGTTTATCTTCCGCATCCGCTCGGAGGGCGCGATCTTCATCGGCAAGACGAATACGCCCGAGTTCGGCTATGGCTCGCAATCCTATAACCCGGTCTTTGGTCCGGTCCGCAATGCGTATGATCCACGGCTAACGTCGGGCGGCAGCAGCGGTGGCGCAGCCGTCGGACTTGCCACGCATATGCTGCCCTCCGCGGACGGTAGCGACATGATGGGCTCGCTTCGCAATCCCGCCGCGTTCAATAACGTCATCGGCTTCCGCCCCAGCCAGGGCCGCATCCCGCGCCATCCCACCAGCGACATGTTCTACCAACAGCTCTCGACCGCCGGGCCGATGGGCCGCAACGTCGAGGACACGATTCGCCTGCTGCATTCGATCGCCGGTCCCGATTCCCGCTACGCGCTGAGCCGAACCGACGAAATCCCGGGCTACGAAACGGTCCAACCGCGCAATCTCAAAGGTTGCAAGATCGGCTGGCTCGGCAGCTACGACGGCTATCTCGCCATGGAAGCTGGCGTCATTGAGGTATGCGAGAAGAACCTCGAACAACTCACCGGACACGGCGTCATCGTCGAACCTTGTCGCCCACGATACGACATGGCTCGTCTATGGCAAACGTGGCTGACGTTGCGGTACTTCTCGGCCCGCTGGGTGAAGGAATACTACGACGATCCAGCCAAACGCCGGCAACTCAAGCCCGAGGTGGTGTGGGAATACGAAGGCGGCCTCGACATGACGGCGGAGCAGGTCTACGCCGCCGGTGTCGCCCGCTCCGAGTGGTACGAGGCGCTGCTTGGGCTCTTAGGTCAATACGACGTGCTCGCCCTGCCGTCGGCCCAGGTCTTCCCGTTCCCGGCGGAGGTGCATTGGCCCCAATCGATCAATGGCCGTGAAATGGACACCTATCACCGCTGGATGGAGGTCGTCATCGGCGGAACGCTGTCCGGCCTCCCCGTAGCCGGATTGCCGGCCGGCTTCAACGAACAAGGCTTGCCCATGGGCATGCAGTTCATCGGGCGCATGGGCGAGGATGTAGCGCTCCTCGAGTTCGCCATGGCCTACGAGGGGGCAACGGCCCATCTCGACCGCCGGCCGAACTTGAGAGAAAGCTTGTAGACACTCTGCGGGAGCCCCGGTCTTAGCCCGAGCCGGATCTGCTCTCTCTCGTCGAACTCGAGGGACTTTTTGTGCTGTGGTTCGTGAAACCGAAGCGATTCTCGACAAACCAAGAGCCAGGGATCGGACTGTTTACAGAATCTACGTTTCTCTTGTCCGAAGGTCCCACGATTCGGCAGCCGGTTTGCTTGAAGGAGTCAGTGGCGTAGGTTATCATTGCGGCGTCTATAGTCAAGCCGGCCGGAGGAACGTGTGAGCAAGTCAAATGGAGCAACATCTTCCGGCACGATCTCTGTGCCCAAGCGTTCGATCGGACTCGTCGGCGTTTGTTTGGGGTATCTTCCTGGCACACCGGCCAAGCGCGCCGTCCGGGACCCGCCGCTGAGATCTCTTGCCGCGATGCCCGAGCAAGCCACGGCCGAGCAGATGAGGCTCAAGAGCTATGACGGCAAGAGCCCGCGTTATTTCGAAGCGAACCGCGGACAAACCGACTCACAGGTGCGATTCCTCTCACGAGGTGACCAGGACATCTGGTTTTTCTCGACGGACCAAGTGGTTCTCTCGACGGTTGACGGAGAAGGGCGCCGGGCCAACCTAAGCATGGAGTTGGAGGGCGCCGACTCACACGCCCAGCCTGTCGGCCTGGAAGCGTTGCCGGGCCGCACGAATTATTTCATCGGTAACGATGCAACTCATTGGCAAACCGGCGTTCCCCACTACGCAAAGCTTCTGCACGAAGACGTGTACCCGGGAGTCGACCTGCTCTACTACTGGAATGCTGACTTCCGCCTGGAATACGACTTCATTGTGAAGCCCGGCGCCGACTCGAGTGTTATTCAGCTTCGGTTTGACGGAGCCGACAAGCTAACAATCAGCGAGTCGGGTGACTTGATCGCCGCTCTAGGAGAAATGCAGATCCATCACAAGAGGCCGTTGATCTACCAAGAGATCGACGGCGATCGGCGCACCGTTTCGGGAACTTGCCGGATGGAAGGGTTGGACCGTGTGGGTTTCCAGCTAGCGGCCTACGACAGCACACGGCCGCTGGTGATCGACCCGGTGCTTGAGCAATCCACCTTGCTCGGCGGTAGCGCTTTTGATCGGGAGGTTAGTATCACGCCTGACGAAGCTAGAAATAGCTATCTCACGGCGGCGTCCCGCTCGGCGGACTTCCCCGTCACGATGGGAGTTCTTGACGAAACGCATGACAGCGCCCCCGACCTGACCAGCACCGTCATCTCCAAGCTCAGTCCGGATGGTTCGACCCTCCTCTTTGCTGCTTTCCTCGGGGGCAGCCTGGCCGACGTTCCGCGCTCTCACGGTCATCGAATCGCGCTGGACAAATCAGGCGATATCTATGTTGTGGGACATACCATATCTCCCGACTTTCCCACCACGGCCGGGGCGCTCGACGAAACGCACAACGGCGAGTTCGACCTTTACTTCTCCATACTTGATCCGACCGGCTCAACCCTACTCTACTCCACCTTCTTAGGCGGCTCGGCCCGCGACCAACGCCCTAATTTGGCTCTGGATGCCATAGGCGACGTCTACATCGCGAGCATGACGCGATCTCCCGAAATACCCACTACGACGAGTGCATTCGACACTACACATAACGGCGAGATTGATTTGTATATCGCGAAACTCCGACCCGCGGGCAACGGCGCGAACGACCTGCTCTACGCGACTTTCCTCGGCGGCAAAGACGACGACAACGCCCCATCCATGACGATTGACAATGCCGGGGTCGTTCAGCACCGTTCACAGCGGAGACGACCCGGGAGACGACTTGTACGTTCTTAAGTTCGATCCAAATCCGGCCGGCGATGGAGCGGAAGACTTGCTCTATTCAACATTCTTCGGAGGCAGTTTAGAAGAGGACTACAACGCTTTCGCTCCGGGCATAGCCGTTGACGAGCAGGGGGATATCTACTTCACCGGTGAGACGATTTTCCGGCCCGACGGCGACCGCGTAGACTACCCGCTGACGCAGAATGCACTCGACCCGAACCCCAACTTAGAGCTTCGGGGCAGTTCGCGGCTCGACAAAATCATCGTCGCGAGGCTAAGACCCGGCAGTCGAGGGCGGTTTGATCTCATCTGCTCCAGCTACTTGGGAGGCATGGGCGACAACGAACTGGGCGCGCTCGCACTCGACGAGAACGGGTTCCTCTATGTCACCGGCATCACGGACGCGCCTGACTTTCCCACTCTGGACCCCGTCCAAGCTGCAAACGCCGGCGGTGAGAGTGACGGCTTCGTCTCGGTGTTCGCGAATGGTGGCCGGCGCCTGCTGTTCTCCACCTACCTCGGGGGCAGCGGCGAGGAGCGCCACCTCAACGTGCTGCCTCACCCGACCGGCATCTATGTGGCCGGCCAGACAGACTCCGCGGGTTTTCCGACCACGCCTGGCGCCTTCGACACAACGCCCAACGGCGATCTCGACGTGTTCGTAAGCAAGATTACCGACCTGGGGTTCCTGCCACCTCTTTCGCATCACATCACCGGTGTCCTGGATGGCGCCAGTTTTCTTCCCTTCGTCTCTCCCGGCTCGAGCGTATCCGTGTTTGGCAACTTCGCCGAGTCCTCTGCTGAAACCTCCGGTGTCTCGTTGGAAACCGACCTGAACGGGTTCTCGGTAACCTTCAACGACATCCCCGGAGCGTTGTTTGGAGTCTTCGGTGAGGACTTCGGGCTAGGCTTCCATCAGGCCAATGTACAAGTACCATGGGGTTGAGTGGCAGTCCCATCCCCCGCCCAGGCGGAAAGCCTTTCTAGCTCCGTAATATGCCGCTGATGAGTCAGAGTTTGCAGTTCCCGCCAAATCTTGAAGTAGAGTGCTAATCGAGGACTCTGGTTGCGGTCGTCCCAACTCGTCCGATCCTGGTCGTACCGCCGCTCCCGTTCGGAATACTCAGCGGCCGCCCCCAGCCTCCATTGCTTGGAGGTAGAGTTGATTTCCAGCACGAGTTCACTAGGTAGTTGTGCGGGGCGCAATAGGATACTTGCCAACTCGTCCCACCAATACGCCCGGCCCTTTTCCAGGTATCCGCTACAGACAAAAACCGTGGCGGGTATGCTGTATCGTTCCAGCGCCGGTTTCGCGACGGACAAATTGCTCGCATAGCCGTCGTCGAAGGTGACGGCGACGGCCGGTTTCGCGTCTCTGTCGATCTTTCTGGCGGCGAGTTCCTCTAGCGTGACGGGCCGCGCGTGTCGGTGCAGCACTTCCAGGTGGCCGGCAAAACGCTCCGGTGAAACCGCCAAACGCCAAGGGTCCGCATCCGGTCCTGCAATCCGATGGCAGGTAAGAATAATTCCCCGGCGAGCGAAACGGCCCAGCAAGGGATAGATTTGACCAAGACGTCTGAACCGAGGAGGAACCTTCACGCGGAATCCAGAGTGGGGAGGGCGGTCTCCCCGGTCCTTCGCGGCAACGGCGGTCGCAAAGCTGACATCCGCTTTGAGGCAAACCGTGCCGCAAGTCTTTCCAGCGTGCTAAACAAGCGCCTCGCCATTCCCGGAAGGGGGCTATATAAGGTCCGGCTCCAAGGAGTCATCTGCCTCAGATGGGTGGACTGCGCCGGGGATCGATGGTCTCAGGGGGCGAAGACGCTCATTCTACGGAAGTTCTCTGTCTGGCGCGGCGAGCGTGCCGATCTAGAGAGGCCTGGATTCGCACTGGCAGGCAAATCCCTGCAACGCAGGCTGCGCTCACTAGTAGGTTGCGAGCATCTCGAAGGAAGAGATAGGGAGACGACTGCAACGCTCTGACCAGCAAGGCGAGGCCTTGCCCGAACCGCTTGCCTTCATACTCGATGAAAGCGAAGTAGCGGTGGTTGTTGACCTGACGTTCCCGCTCGGTAGCGTCTACGAGTTCGGGGACGGCAACTCGGGTCTTAGCTATGACTTCGTCCCAACCGACCCGCATCCGTCGCGAGTCGTTGCTGAGTTGGTTGGCCCGTCTCCGGTACTTTGTGAGCACTTCCGGAATGAGGTAGACGTTGTCGGAGCGAAGCATTGCTAGACGCAGCCAGAGATCGAGGTCGTAGCACGACGTCAACTTGGCATCAAACACGCCGGCGCGTTCGAACGCGCTTCTACGCACAACAGCGGACGAGCCATTGCCGATCAAGTTCTCGACAAGCAGCTCCCGGAGCCCGACAGCCCTGCCCCGTGGAGTCGGTGGGGTGTCGAGAGGTTTTCCCAGTTCATCGATTGTGGTCGACAGCGAGAAAGTCATGTCCGCTCTCGGATGGTCTTCGTGGAAGCGGAGATGTGCTTCCACCTTTCCGGGCATCCAAAGGTCATCTCCGTCGAGAAACGCGACATAAGCGCCTGTTGCCAATTCGATCCCGGCGTTCGCGGCCGCCGCCTGTCCCTCGTGCACCCGGTAGTAGCACCGCACTCGAGGGTCCTCGATTGCTTTGAGCTGTGTCGGCGTGTCGTCACTTGAGCCGTCGTCGACGACGATCACCTCCAGGTTTTTCCAAGTCTGTGCTAGAGCCGACTCCACCGACTGTCGAACAAACGGGGCGACGTTGTAGGTGGTTGTTATGACGCTGACGAGAGACCGTGACGGATGCACTCCCATTTTGTAGCATAACCCAACGGGTCTCCAGCGATGTCACTTGCGATTGGCCGAGAGTCTCGGTAGCCCTTTGGCCGCCCACGGTACTAACGAGGCTTCCGCAACATGGGCGTAATAAGGGGACCCTTCCCTACTCGGATCTCCCCCATCACCTCGAAGCAGTGGCGCTCGTACAGTGGAATGTTGCGTGGATTGGACGACTCAAGGTAGGCCGGCGTTCCCTCCTGATCGCACCGGGACGCGCCGTAAGTCATGAGCTTGCCTCCAATGCCACGATTCTGCGCGTTGGGTTCCACTCCAATCATCGGTAGGTGCCAGTGGGGCTCGTCCGGATGCCCCTGGCCCATTTTCTCGAAGGTGGCCAGCACGTCATCCAGGTGCTCCGGCTTCGCGGTGTCACGAAACACCCTTTCGAGAGCCTCGGCATTCGGGCGCACGCCGGGTGGTAGCCAAAGCGCCGCGCCTCGTCTTTGCCCTCTGCCTCGCGATTGGCGTGGGGTTGAACTTGCTGTAGACGAAGCTCGGGACCACCACATTACAGCGCCGTCCTAGTCTGAGCCCCCGCCGCCGTTGCTGTGACACCCGACGGCTACTGTGCTAGGTGGTAGAGGAAGCGGATGCCGCTCTCCGCGCGCTGTTTCACGGCGACAAGCTCGTTCAGATCGAAGCGTCCCGCCGTGCCATGTGTACCGTCGTTGAACACCCGGAACAGCCCGAGAATGTCTTCTACATCCTCGTTGACGAAGTCCTCAACTGCATCATCGACCACGCCCTTGCGAACCAACAAATACTTGAGCTTGGAGCGGCGCGTTAGTCGGTCGGCCTCTGTCCGTTTGCAACTCGACAGTTCGCGCTCGACGACTTGATCCGGTGCCGCGACATCCAAGGCGGTGACGAAGCACTCCCGAACGCTCGTGCAGAAGTGGCGCGCTGCATCTGGGTTCTTGGAGTTGAGTGAGAAGAGCGCACCCTTCCAACGGCCCGCAAGCTCCGGTGCAAACGCCTCGAGTTCACCATCAAGTGTTGTTGCCTGAAGCGCCTCAATTTCATTCGGTTCCGCGACGCCGTTTCATTCTGAAACAGAGAATAGAGGTCTTCCGGATAGACGGTGCCTGCTTGGTGCCGCTGTTCCAAAACAGTGAAGGCCGTGTGCACCCTCTGGGCCGAAACAGTCACCCGTAGTGTTCGCGTACGCGATGCATTCTGCAGCTTGCGTAGCTCCTGCTGGAGCTTCTGCTGATTCGTGCGGACTTTCGCGTTGTGGTTGCGGATAGCGCAGTTGTAGTCATCCACCACGCGCTTTCGCTTCTGGTTGTGCGCTCGAACCTCGCGGTTGAAGCGGTCGACTGCTTGCTCTGCGCTTGGCGCAATTGACTGCGGATCTGGCTTAGTGAAATTCGGCGTGCCATTGAGGTGGATATCCTGTCACGTGCAGGCGAACGTATGGCGAAAATATAGCACAGTAGCCGAACGGCCGAGGCGTGAGCATGCGGATCGTCAGTTTAAACATCCATAGCCCTTTCGAGGCCGCTCCCATGTGCCGATTCGAGAGAGGCCCATACGCCACCATCAGTGGCCGAAAGGACCCCTTTTTGTCCATGGGAATCTAGCCTCAACCGACAACCCCTACCCCTCCGCCGCGCTCAAATGCCGCCTCATCGCGTCGCGGGCACCCGGTAGAAACCGCAACGCATTCTCGTAGTAGACCTTCCGCTGCACATCCTCGGGCAAGAAGATTCCGCAGATCTTCCAGCGTCCCTGTAGCGGAGCGCCGAGCGGTGAAAGCATCTGGGCCGGGTGGTCGAAGTACTCGTCGTCGGTTTCGAGGAAGCGCCAGTGCGGACGCCAGAAGTTATCGGCTTGGCGCGACGGGCCGCCATCGGAGCCGAACAGAACGCGGTCCTGATACTTGAGGATGAACTTGCGGGTGCCGTACGGTTGGCGTCCGAGTTCTTGCAGCCGCGCTGAGATCTCGACGTGAACGTTGGGGTGCTCGTCCAGGAGATCTTCGACCCGCGCTAGATCCCAGCCCATCGAGGCGACGTGGGCCATGACGTACGTCGTCTCGGGATGCTTGTCGAGCATGCGGGCGCGGTGCTCGAAGATCGTTTCGTGGTCGGGAATATCGGTTCCGTAGTAGTTGCCCTCAGCCGTGTCGCGCCACATGCCTGCTTCGTAGCGTTCGTTCTCGGGGCCGATGGGATGGAAGCGGGCGACGGCGTCGCTGAGGTGCATCATCACGGGTTTCTGCATCCGCGCGCAGAGTTCCCAGATCGAATCGAGCCGCGGATCGTCGCACTGAATGTAGGAGCCATCGGCGTTCTGCAAGGTTAGGCCTAAGCGCTTGCTGATCTTCAGACCCTGCGCCCCGGCGCGGAAGCAACGCTCGAGTTCGGCCGTCGCCCGCTCCGACCAGCCGGGCTCGTTGATCCCTTCCCAATCGACGCGCGCGAAGGTGATGAAGCGGTCCGCGAACCGCGCGTTCAGCGCAAGGGTTTGGTCGAGACGATCGCGCGACCCGCCGTCCATGTTCGAGATCATCGCGACGCCGACCTCATCCATCACAGCGATCAGGTTCTGATAATCATCCGCCGTCTTGAGGTCGCCGCCGTGGAAGTGAAAGTCGATCGCCGGGTAGCGCGCCTTCTCGACGGGTGTGCGCTTCGTGACGAGCAGAGTCTTCGGCATGGCGTGTTGCTCGGGGGTCTTGGTAAACTCGCCGTTGCCCGCCGGTTCGCCGCCGTCTGTGTTTCCCGAACAGCCGGCCAAAGCGACCGCCAGCAGTAACCCGAACACGCGCATAGAACATCTCCCAACGAGGGCGCCTAATGAAACGCCAATGTAGCGGCCCGGCATGCCGTGCCTGCCAAGCCTCTCAGCCTACATGATGCCGTATTTCTTAAACGCTTCGGTCGCGGACATGCCGCCCTCGATCGCCTTGCCGACAAGCTTCTCGCCGCGAGACTTCTCAAGCGCTTTCGTAAAGACGTCGTCTTCCGCCTCACGCGGGATGACGCAGACACCGTCGATGTCTCCGAAGACAATGTCGCCGGGGTTGATGCGGACGGCGCCGACGTTGATCGGGCAACGGAAATCGACGACTTTGGCCCGCGCCGCGAAGTCTTGCGCGTACGGTCCCCACGAGAAGGTCGGGAACTTGAGATCGAGAATGCCCGGCGTGTCGCGCGAGTATCCGTTCATCACGGCTCCCGCGGCGCCGAGCTTCATCGCGCGGGTCGCCATTAGCTCGCCCCACAGCGCGTAACGGGGCGAGCCGCCCGCGGGGAAGTAAATTTCGTTGGGCTTGAGGTCGTCGAGCGCCCGCAGCATCAGTCCGAACGGCTGTTCAAGGACCTTGTTATCGCGTTCGAATTCGGGCGGCGTATCGACGACATCCGCGCCCAGTAGAGGCATCGCCCGCCCGATGGCGCACATCGACGGCTCAATGGGACGGACCTGCGGCGGCAGGAACTGATGGATGAGCCCCATCTTGTCCATCGCGTCGCCGACGACGGCGGGAAAGAGCTCGCGCTTAGCGATCTCGAAGAGGTCTTCGTCTGAGCTCCATTCCGGCATAGGGAGATGATTGTAGCTTGGAACGCAGACGAGAGTGTTCCGAGAAGCGAGCAGCGCAGTTCAAGGACAGTAGCCAGCGGTTCGTCTTCTCAGGTCGCCTCTGCGGCCCATCCCGCAAGCCACTGAATCGAAGCATCTTTCCCGCACACCCGTTGGTGCCGGCGGTGCCTCTGAGCGGTAGGGGAAAATCGCGCGGCCCTTGGTGCGAATTGCGGATATCAGCCAATCTACTCGCCTTTCTAACATGTGTAATAGGGCCGTCGGGCCGGCGATTGATAAGACTCCATGTGGTGTCTGGCGTCGATCTGGCGGGTGTAGAGTATGAGCGAGGGTGGTCAAGGAATGGATGCAAACCGGCGCAAGCTTCTCATCGTTGTCGGCGTAGGGTTCATAGCGGCTGTGGTTTGCACCTTCCTCTTCTACCGCATGCTCTCTGGACGTCTGGTCGACGAGGCTGCTACCGTGCAGGCCGAGCGCACGATAACCGTCGCGTCGTGTGAGCTCCCCAGAGGAACCCGCTTGTGCCCCGAGGATCTCCGAACGCAACTCTACCAGGGCGCTGAACTTCCCGATGGCGCCTTCGCTGATCCCGTGATGATCGCCGGGAGTGTCTTGACCGCCGGCGTTGACCAAGGGGAAGCCATCTACGCCACCGGACTTGCCGACAAGGGCAACGACTGGCTGGCCTCTGAAATCCCCGAAGGCATGCGCGGGGTAACGGTACGCGTCGCCGAGTTCGCCGGAGTGACCCAGCAGCTCCAGGTCGGCGACCGCGTCGACGTTCTGGTCGCGGACACCAACCGTTCTACCGGCCGCGCGACCCTTCAGATCAAAACCCTCCTCCAGAACATCGAGGTCATTGCTACAGGCCGGGAACTCAAAGAGGATGGCCGACCTAATGCCATTCCCGCAGTTACGCTGCTCGTCGAAGTGCGCGATTCCCAGGACCTCAGCCTCGCCGATCAAAGCGGGGCCATCCGGCTCGCCCTTCGCAATCCCCTCGACGAAGGTACACAGGACACGCGTGGCGCGCGGTTCAGCGATCTGCTGACTCGCAGAGATGAACAGGAGCGCAACGCCCGCTTGGCGGCCTCGCGCGAAAGTGAGTCCGGCGCGGCTGCCGACACGCAAACAGCGGAGGTCGCCCCGCCGGGCCGCAATTAAGCATTCCGCGCGCCGCCTCCAAGCACGATGTCGACGACCCCGATCCCTCCGCCGCCCGCTAATGGCGCTCCGCCCGACGCCCCGGTCACGCCTGATCTCGAGCTGAAGCATTCGCTTCATCGAAGTCTGCTCGGACGCATCAACCTCGACCGGCTGGCCGAAATCGACGCGCCTCGAGTACGCCGCAAAGTCCGCAACGCACTCGAAGCATTGATGGAAGAGGAGGACTTCGGCGTCGAGGCAAGCCATAGGGGTGAGCTCGTCGACCAGGTTCTCAACGAGGTCTTCGGCCTCGGTCCGCTCGAGCCTCTGATGCAAGACCCCACGGTCTCCGACATCCTCGTCAGCACTCCCGAGTTGGTCTATGTCGAGCGCGCCGGCAAACTTGTCAAGACGCAGGTCAAGTTCAAAGACAACGCCCACCTGCAGCGCATTATCCAGAAGATTGTTTCCCAAGCTGGGCGCCGTATCGACGAGTCGTCGCCCATGGTGGACACGCGCCTGCCCGACGGTTAGCGCGTCAACGCCGTGATCGCGCCCGTGGCCGTCGATGGCCCGCTGCTCTGTATCCGCCGCTTCTCGAAAGATCTGTTGACATCCGCGACGACCTAGTCGCCATGCAAGCCCTCACCAGGTCGATGATGGACCTGCTGGTCGCCTGTGTGCGTGCCCGCCTCAACATTCTCATCGCCGGCGGAACAGGCTCGGGTAAGACGACCCTGTTGAATATCCTTTTCACGTGCATCCCGGCTGACGAACGAATCGTCACCATCGAAGACACCGCCGAGTTACAGCTTCGCCAGGAACATGTTGCCCGTATGGAAACGCGTCCGCCGAACCTCGAGGGTGAGGGTTCGATCGACCAGCGCCGCTTGCTCATCAACAGCCTGCGTATGCGCCCCGATCGGATTATCGTCGGCGAGGTGCGTGGCGAAGAGGCCCTTGACATGGTGCAGGCGATGAATACCGGGCACGACGGCTCGTTGGCCATCATCCATGCCAATAGCGGCCCCGATGCTGTCAACCGCCTCGAGTTGATGGTCGGCCTCGCGAACTCCAACATTTCGACCCCCTCGATGCGCAAGCACATTGCCGCCGCCATCCAGGTCTTCATACAAGTTGAGCGCTTGAGCGACGGAACTCGGAAGATCACGCAGATTTCCGAATCCACAGGGCTCAAGGATGGCGAAGTGGGGATCCAGGAACTATTCTGTTTCGAGAAACTCGGCGTGCGTGCCGATGGTCACGTGGAAGGCCGCTTCCGAGGGCGGGGCGTGAGACCCCGTTTCCTCGATCGTTTGCGGCGCAGTAACCAGGCGGTCACCGAAGAGGCCTTCGATTCCGTCGTCGAGATATAGCGGATGCCCGAGCTTGCCTTTTACGGTCTGATCTTCGCGCTGATTTTCGGCGTTGCCGCGTCGGCGTCCGCCGTAGCGTGGTCAGTCATCGAACGCCGAGGCCGGGCGGTTTCTACGAAACCGGCCCCTAAGAATATCCGGTCGATCGGCGATTCGCTTCTTCGTAGTGAAGCCCTCAGCACCCTCTCGGGCTACAACGTCCTGCTGTCCCAGCTCAGCTTCGTCCCCAAACTCAAGGTGCTTCTGCAACAGGCCAGCGTGGACTGGTCCGTTGGGCGCGTCATCGCCATGATGCTTCTATGCGGCGTCCTGGTGTTGAACTTCGCGTTGCGGACCGACCTCGTGCCCGGGATCGGTGCGGTTCTTCTCGCCGCCGTGGCCGCCGCCGCGCCCCTCGTGTATCTCGTCCGCCTGCGCGACAAGCGCTATCGGGAAATCGAGGAGCAGCTTCCCGAAGGCCTCGACTATCTCTCTCGCGCCGTAGTCGCCGGGAATTCGCTGCCGATGTCCATGGAGCTTATGGCCGATGAAGTCGGCGGGCCGCTTTCGATCGAGGTCCGCAAGACCGTCGACGAATACAACCGGGGTTCTCCGATGGAGCAGGCGCTGCGCAGCTTGCCCGATCGACTCCCGATGATCGATGTCCAGTTCTTTGTCTCGGCTGTTCTCACACAGTCACGAACCGGCGGCAACCTCCACGACCTGCTCGACACGCTCTCGGAAACGATTCGCGAACGGGCATCGTTAAAGGGCCAGGTCCGCGCCCTCACCCCGAATGGCAGGTTGACTGCCATCATCTTGACGGCGTTGCCATTGCTCATTGCGGGCATGATGTTTCTCGTCAATTCGAACTACCTCATGGTCCTGGTAACGAACCCGCTGGGCAAGGTGTTGATCTTCTGCGTCATCTGCGCCCAAGTCGCCGCCTACTTTGTGATTAATAAGATTGTCGACATCAAGGTCTAATCGTGCTTGCCGCCTTCTCTATCTCGTTCTTCATCCTGCTGATGTCAGTGGTCGTGGGCGTGGCCCACTGGATGTCGATGCGGCAGCCCGCGCCCAGTGGCCTGCCCGACGACCTCCCGGTCTGGGTTGGCACCATCCATCAACTCGGTCTCTCGAATCCGCTGAAGAGCGCGGATGCGAGGCGGATACGCAATCGGCTTGCGTCGGCCGGCTTGCGTGAAGACTGGATGCTCCCCGCGTTGCGCGGCGCCACACTTGCGCTGCTCGTCGCCCTTCCCGCCGTGTCGCTGCTATTCGTCGTAGTCACGGGCCAGGACTTTCTCGTGCTTGTGTCCTGGTGTGGTCTTGCTGCCTATGTTGGCTTCCGCTTACCGGAATGGCTCGTGGAGCGGCGTATCAAGAAGCGCCGTGAAAGCATTGCTCGCGGACTCCCTGACCTGCTCGATCTGCTCGTGATTTCGATCGAGTGCGGGCTCTCCCTCGATTCCGCGATCCACAGCACGGCCGGCGACCTCGAGCTGGTGCACCCGGTGATCAGTGACGAGCTCAATGTCTTCCAGTACGAGCTGCGGGCAGGCAAGAGCCGTGCCGAGGGGCTACGCAACCTGGGCACCCGAACCGGCGTTGCCGACATGCGGAAGCTCGCGTCATTGCTCATCCAGGCCGACCGGTTCGGAACCAGTGTCTCCAAAGTGCTGCGAACGCAGGCGCGCTACATGCGCCTCCGTAGGCGGCAAGGCGCCGAGGAGAAAGCTCACAACGTCGGTGTCAAACTCATTTTTCCGATCTTCTTCCTGATCATGCCTACGATGTTTCTCGTGACCCTAGGCCCCGTGATACTACAGTTGTTCGCCGGCATCTCGACGTTGTCGAATCCGTAACCATTCCAAAGCGCGCAGGCTAAATCAGCTTCCGCCTAAAGCCCGCTCCCGCTGAAACGTCCTCACCTACAACCTCTGGCCGTCGGTAGACACCGATACCGTCCCCTCCAAATCCGTCCGTAACACTTGAACGCCACGCGCCTGGAGCCGCTCGAGCACCGTCGGATGCGGATGGCCGAACGGATTCCGAAAGCCCGCCGAGATCATCGCGAACGTCGGTGCAACACGGTCCAGGAACACATCCTGCGTCGAGGTCTTGCTTCCATGATGCGCGACCTTGAGGATATCCGCCTCCCGCAGTGCCTCTCCGTCAACGAGCCGCGTTTCCGCTCGGGCTTCAATGTCACCTGTCAGCAGGAAACAGTGGTCCCCGAAGCTGGCGGTCAGTACGAGCGAACGGTCATTGTTTCGTCCCTTCTCGGATTCCGCGCCTACCGCCGGCCCCAGAATATGGAACGCCACAGCGCCCATCTGAAAACGATCTCCCTGTTTGAGAAACTTCACGCGGATTCCACGCGCGGTGATCGCATCGAGCCGGTTCCGGTCTTCCTCACCAAATGCTATGGGCGAAAGCCAGACTTCGCCGATCTGAAAGTTGTCGAGCAGCGCCGGAACACCACCGAAGTGGTCCATGTCCGAGTGTGTGATCGCGAGAACGTCAAGCCGCCGAATCGACCGCGACCACAAATACGGCGAAACCACGGCGTCACCGATATCCAAGGTCTGTGCTCGACTGCCCCCGAAGTCCGGCAGCCCACCGCCATCGACCAGCACCGTCCGCCCATCCGGCAACGCCAGGAACAACGATTCACCCTGACCCACATCAATCGCCGTGAACTCAAGACGCCCCGCCGTCAGCCGCGGCGGAAACGGATGAGCCACCAGCAGCGCAAGACTCAGCGCGAATCCTGCCCATGCGCTTGCCCTCCAAGCCCGGCCGCGGTCGAAACTCAACCAAACGCAAACCAGCGACAGCCCGAACAGAACTCCCAGCCAAAGCAGCGGCGGCGGCACCCTCATATCGACCGGCCGCTCCGTAGCGACCCACCCGACCGTCCATGAGATCGCCTGCGTGCAGCACCAAGTCAGCCTTCCCAACAGCGTCCAGTTCGTCAACAGCGACAGCAACCCGAGCGGCAGCGCCACCCGGATCTCCGCCGTCTTCGTTTCCAGATGCAGGTCGCGGTCGTAATTCCAAAGATCGATCAGCGCTCGCCGATAGGGCTCAACGGTCATCTCGAGCAACGGAACCGCGATACCGGCGATCAATGCCACCGCCAGGAACGACATCTGGAAACTAGCGTCAAACAACAACCCCGGCTCAATCAACAGGAACACCAGCGCCGTTCCCGCGATCACATTCAGCGCGCGCCGTTGACGACAGACGAGACCGCTCACCAAGTACGCGCTGCACATCCACGCCGCCCGCATCACCGGCAGCGCCGCGCCCACATGCAGGCCCGAGATGACCAGGGCATGATAGGCGCCGGTTCGCTGAAAGTCTTGCCGTGTCTGCTGAGTGAGCCCCGTGCGTTCACCCAGCAGCAGCGCCCGCAGAATCCCGTCAACCCGCTCGTCCGCCCCCCGCCCATTGCCGCCAGCCGCCCTTGCGCCCCCTGCCGAGCCTCCCAAACCCATGACAACCAAACCGACCCACCGCGCCCCGCGAGTTTGTGAATCGGTGTCCCGGCGCGTGCCGAAGCGGTCAGCGCGATACCGCGCGATGCAAGGTACCCGACATAGTCGAAGCTGGCCGGGTTCTGAAAGTTTCTTGGCGTACGAAGACGCGCCAGCAATTCCACGCGTGTCCCGTAGGGCAGCACCGGCGCGGGATCACCCGGTTCCCGGTACACCGTGACACTCACACCGCCCACGGCAGCCGAGTCAGCAAATACGCTCTCGACTTCCAGGACGAAGCGGTCGCCATAGCCGACAAACTCCGGCGGACGCCGAACCCAGCCCCGCAACCGAACCGGGTCGTCGACTTCGTCCCGGCCTTCGATCCAAACCCGGTCCACACGCCGTGGATCGATGTCCTTCGGACGCGACCCCAACATGGCGCCGCAAACCACGAACCCCGCTAGGCAAGCCATGAGACCCGCCCGAGGCACACCAATCCGCGGTCCCAGCCAAGCCAGGACGCCCAACAATACAACCGATAGCAGGGTTTCGGTAAACGAGAAGTCCGCTAGTTGCGAGGCGGCGACGCCGAGTGCCAGGGCGGCCAACGGCGCAACCAGCGGCTGCTTGATCCCAAGTGCCCCCTATCGTACTGTACATGGAGCGGGTTCTCCGATTTGTTGGATCGCTCAACGCAGGCTTACGCCCGCGGGCGCGCAGGTTGATACCAGCGCCTCTTTCCCTGTTGTGACAGTTCGAGCGAGAACGTGGACGGGGTTGTTGCTCGTTGGGTTTGGTCAACGCACCCTCACGGCTGCGGATCTGAGTTTTGGTTGGGGTGATTGAGCGGCGGACGAGGGGCCGCGATTGTGTGTGGGCCGGTAACCGCCTCCCTGGCGGTCGGGGCTCCGCGGGAGATGGGTCGCGGGGTTGGTTGGCTTCGGTAGCAGAGCTCGGTGTGGGCGGAGCTATTCTGCAGGCTGCGCCCGCGGCCGCGCAGGTTGACACCCGCGCCTCCTCCCGCGGCTTCGCCCATGAGAGCGGGTCGTTTACTTCTTCTTTTTCTTATAGACCTTGTGGCAGGAGCGGCAGCCGGCGCCGACGGAGCCCATGGCGGCGCGGAAAGCTTCGCCGTCCTTGGCCTTGGCGGCGGCTACGCCTTGCTTGGAGCCCTCGATGACCTTGTGGGCGCCGGGGGTCCAGGGGTCGTCTTTGACGCGGGCGCCCATCAATATGAGCTGCGTCGTTTCCCCGAGGATCGAGATGTGCGCGCCGGCGTGTTTCCAGTCGTCAGCGGTCTGTGGTCCGCCGGCCTTCATCATCGCGGAGAGGGCCTTCATGCTGGGACCTTGGACGACCTCCATGATGTCGTGCACGGAGGCTGTTTCTTCATACGAGTGGTCGGCGTAGACAAGTCCGCTGAGCGCAAGCGTTAGGACGGGGAGTAGGGCGAGTTTCTTCATGGTTCGTTTCTGACTCCTGACAGGAAGGTTGAACCAGCCATTATAGACAAGGCCGGGGGCGGCGTGGCGGGCGTTTGCGAACGTCGCTTGGGCGATCGGCGGTGACACCTTTCTGTTATCCTTTGGGAGGACTCAGACCCCAATGTTTGCAGGGGGCGTGGGAGCTTTCGCAGCGCTCGCTGAGGCCTTTCCGCGCCGCCGGCATCGAGCGGCGGAAACCCAAGAAACTCGTAGAGGAACGAATATGTCGGGCCATTCCAAGTGGGCGACCATCAAGCACAAGAAAGCCGCGGCGGACGCTAAGCGCGGCAAGGTTTTCACGCGGCTGATCCGGGAGATCCAGATTGCATCCCGCGAGGGGGGCGGCGACCCCGACGCGAACCCGCGGCTGCGCACGGCCATCAGCGGCGCCAAGGCGCAAAGCATGCCGCAGGACAACATCAAGAAGGCCATCCTGCGGGGTACCGGCCAGATGGAAGGCCTAACGTTCGAAGAGATCACGTTCGAGGGCTATGCGCCGTCGGGCGTGGCGGTGATCGTCGAAGTCGTCACCGACAACCGCAACCGCACGGTCAGCGAACTTCGTCACGTTTTCTCGAAGAACGGAGGAAACCTTGGCGAGAACGGCTGCGTCGGATGGATGTTCGATAAGCGCACGCTGGCCGTGGTGGCCAAGAAGGACTGCGGAGAAGAGCGCTTGATGGAGATTGCTCTCGGCGCCGGCGCGGAGGACTTGGTCGATGAAGGGGACAACTGGCAGGTCGTTGCGCCCTTCGAAGCGTGCAACGATCTTGTCAAGGCCCTGGAAGATGCCGAAGTGCCGACCGTGTCGGTCGAGGTCACGATGATTCCGCAGAATACGATCAAGGTGGAAGGCAAGGGTGCGGTGTCGGTATTGCGTATGCTCGATCTGCTCGAAGAACACGACGACACGCACAACGTCTACTCGAACTTCGACATCGACGAGAAGGAATTGGAAGCCTTGTCGGCCTGGTGATGCGGCGCGGGCGGACCTGTTTGGACACGGCCGCAAAGCGATGAGAATCGTCGGAATCGACTGTGGTTCGCAACGAACCGGATACGGCGTGATCGAGACAGATGGCCGGCGACACCGGCTGTTGGTGTGCGGTGTGATCCGCACGTCCACCAAACAGACATTTGAGCAGCGCTTGCGGGTCATTCATGACGGCTTGCGGGACGTGCTGGCGGAGTATCACCCGGAAGCAATGGCGGTTGAGGGTGTGTTCGCGGCGGTGAACCCGCGCTCGGCGCTGCAACTGGCGCATGTGCGCGGTGTGTCGTTGTTGGCCGCCGCCGAGGCAGGGCTGCGGGTTGGCGAATACTCGCCACTTGAGGTCAAAGGGAGCGTTGTCGGCTACGGCAGGGCGACGAAGGACCAGGTCCGTATGATGGTGAGCTCGCTACTCGGGGCGGCGGAGATCAAGGGATCGTACGACGCTTCGGATGCGCTGGCTGTCGCACTGTGTCATTCGATGAAGAGTTTGGGACTGAAGGCATGAGCTGGAGAAGGACGGTCGGAATCGGCTTGCTGCTTGTGTTGCTGCCGCTCGCCGGCCCCACGTACGCGCAGACTGACGAGACGCTGTTCTTCTCGCGGAACTTTCCGGGCAGCGCGCCGGCGTACTTCGAAGTGGAGTTGACCCCCGAGGGCAACGCGATCTATCGCGAAGAGCCCGACGAGGAAGAGCCCTGGACCTTCACGCTGCGCGAGCGCGAGACGAGGGTAATCTTCGAGCTGGTCAAGAAGTTGGATGGCTTGGAAAGGCCGATTCGCAGCGATCGCAAGGTAGCGTTTACCGGGGACAAAACTTTTCGCTACGGCGACGCGGTCGAAGTGAAGTATGTCTATACCGAGGACGCTGACGCGAAGGCGCTGGAAGGTTGGTTCCTGCGGATGGCGGAGTCGGCGACTCACCTCTACGCCTTGGAGAGGACGGCCCAGTTTGATCGCCTGGGTGTTAACAAGATGTTGCTTTACTTCCAGACATCATTCGACAAGAACCGTGTCGTTGCGTCGCACGAGTTCCTACCGATTCTGCGGAAGGTGGCGGGTGGGAAACGGTTTGTGCACATCGCACAGGCTCGGGCCGCAGCGCTCGTGGAGCGCATTGAGTCCGAGTAGGGCGCGGGGCGTTACTCCTCCTTGTCTCCTACGATTGTAGTATATATGCGATCGAGATCATCCGCCGAGTAGTATTCGATCTCAATCTTGCCCCCGGTTCGACCCCGTTGTGACAAACGGACCTTCGTGCCAAGGACTTCTTCCATCCTGTCGATAGCCGCTAGGACATTGGGGTCTAACGGCGTATCCTCGCCCTTGGACTGACTCGGGTCGTTGAGTTCCTTGACCGTGCGCTCAACCTGACGCACAGATAAACCTTGCGCGGCAGCCTTTTCCGCCAGGGCCCTTTGCTGCTCGCGGTCATCGAGAGCAAGGATGGCGCGGGCATGTCCCATCGAGAGACGCTTCTCGGCGACGAGCTGCTGGATGTCGCGCGGTAGGCGAAGCAGCCGTAGGGTGTTCGTGACGGTGGAGCGATCCTTGCCAGTGCGCTCGGCGAGTTCTTCGTGGCTGAGATCAAGTTCGGTTGCCATCGTCCGTAGCGCGGTGGCTACTTCTATGGGATTGAGATCCTCGCGCTGGATGTTCTCGACGAGGGCAAGTTCGAGGAGCCGGTCGTCGCTGACGTCCTTGACGACGGCAGGGATCTCGGAGAGACCGGCGAGGCGCGCGGCCCGAAAACGCCGCTCACCGACGACCAACAAGAAGCGGTCCTTTTGGGGCCGGACGACGATCGGCTGAATCACGCCATCGATGCGTATCGACTGCGCGAGCTCCTCGATCGCCTGCGGATCAAACGTACGGCGCGGTTGAGCGGGGTTGGTTATGACACGACTCAGCGGCACCGACTGGACGGAATCCACTGCCGGCCGCGAGTCGGCCTCGGGTTTGGCTCGCGGAACAGTTCGCTCTGGGAGGAGAGCACCCAGGCCGCGGCCCAGCGCCTTGCGCGACTTCGATTTTGTGGCCATTGGTTAGTCCTGCGTTAGTGGGCCGCCTGGCTGGATTGGGTTTGTTGCCCTTGTCTAGAGAGGACCTCGCGGGCCAAGGAAAGATAGCCCTCCGCGCCGCGTGACCTGAGGTCGTATTGGATGATTGACCGGCCATGACTGGGCGCTTCGGCCAGTCGGACGTTGCGGGGAATCACTGTATCAAAGATCTGGTCGCCGAAAAACTCATGGAGGTCAGAGGCCACTTGGCGTGTGAGGGTTGTACGCTCGTCGAACATGGTGAGAAGAACACCCTCGACCGCCAAGTCGGGGCACCAGGAGGCCCGAACGCGCTCGATGGTGTCCAGCAGGGCCGAAATCCCTTCAAGAGCGAAGTACTCGCACTGAATGGGAATGAGTACCGAATCCGCCGCCACGAGGGCGTTCAGGGTAAGAAGGTCAAGGGCCGGCGGGCAGTCTAGGAATGTAAAGTCGTACGGTTCCACCACGGCAGCGAGCCTCGTCCGCAGAATACGTTCACGATCCGGTAGGTCGACCAGTTCGAGATTGGCGCCGGCAAGGTCACGGGAAGAGGGGATGAGGTCAAGTTGCTCGACGTTAGTCTGGAGCGTGGCGGTGTCGCAGCCAACCCCGTCGATGAGGATCTCGTAGAGCGTGGGCTGATCCGGGTTCAGTCGACTGAACCCGAGACCGCTACTGGCATTCGCCTGGGGGTCGCAGTCAACGATCAGGACGCGGCAATCCGCCGCGGCTAGGGCAGCAGACAGATTGATGGCAGTGGTCGTCTTGCCGACCCCGCCTTTTTGGTTGGCAATTGCAATGGTGCGTCCCAAGTAGGCGCTCCTACGTTAAAGCTATCACACTCTAACACAGGGCCAGAGGGGAGGAAACCGTTCACGTTCCACGTGAAACACACTCACCTAGAACGACGACTCTACGCCGATCCCACGGAATCTCGTGTCGTTCGCTCCAATTGATCGTTGCGCTTCCTTCCCACCCAGCGATCACTCGCGCGCTTGTAATCGCCGCCACCCGGCGAACCCGTGCCGGCAAATCCTCTTCGATATCGTCGAGCGCGACGCCGCGCCAAACACCCCAGTCGTATTCGCCGGCGACCTCGCTAAACCGGACTGAACGGACTCTGACACCGCTCTCGCCTCGGACTACCTCTTGGAGGAAGGCCGCCTTCTTACCGTTGGAATCTACGAGAGTTACTTTCAAACCGGGACGGGCTACCGAGATGGGCACTCCGGGGAACCCCGCGCCGGATCCCACGTCGACTACGGTTCCTTTGTCCGGTAGCTGCTCTGCCAAGAAGAGTGACTCCGCAAAGTGCCTCGTCACAACGTCCTCCAGCGTCCGTAAGCTCGTGAGGTTGATCCGCGCGTTCCACCGGCAAAGCAACTCGTAGTGGTCACGCAACCTCTGGACCTGCGCCTCGCTGAGGGCGATCCCCAGCGGCTCGATCGCGGACCTGAGAAGGTCCGCGAATCGCTCAGAATCACCCAAGGGCGCTCCGTGTTCCATCCAGGTGTAGGTTCACAATAGAGATGGCTGCCGGAGTGACACCTGGAATACGCGCCGCTTGTCCTAACGTCGCGGGACGTACGCGCTCCATCTTCTCAACGATCTCGTTCGAGAGACCGGGCAGCCCGCCATACCTGAAGCTACCAGGAATCCTACGACCTTCCGCGCGTTGCAGTCTCTTAATACTGCGCTTCTGCTGAGTCAGGTATCCCTCGTACTTAATCTCCGTCTCGATCGCCTTCCACTGGGCATCGCGTAGGCTCGCGCCCACCTCGCGATCGATAAGGCGTCGTAGGCTACCAATCCTCACTTCCGGGCGCCTCAAGAGTTGGCTCAGGACAGGCATACCGGAAGCCGAGTCACCAGCGAACCGCGTCAGGCCATCGGCTGGCTGGGGACGATAGCTTTCAAGAAACGCCCTGACGCGTTCTCGCTCCCTCTCGGCACCCTCAAACCGATTCCACCGCCCCTCTTTCACCAGCCCACACGTTCGGCCGACCGGTGTCAATCGCCGATCAGCGTTGTCGATCCGCAGATGCAAGCGAAACTCCGCCCTTGAGGTAAACATGCGGTAAGGTTCGTCGGTGCCCTTCGTGATGAGGTCGTCGATCAAGATACCGATGTAAGCGTCAGTTCGCCCCAAAACGACGGGTTCTCGCTTCTGGATCGCACGCGCCGCGTTGATGCCCGCCATCAGGCCCTGTGCCGCGGCCTCCTCGTAGCCAGTAGTTCCGTTGATCTGCCCAGCGAGGTATAGGCCCGAGACCCTCTTGCTTTCAAGGGTGTGACGCAGTTCCGTCGCATCGACCGCGTCGTACTCAATCGCGTAGCCCGGACGGATAATCTCCGCTTTGTCCAAACCGGGAATCGACGCCACCATCTCTGCCTGGACGTCGATCGGCATGCTCGTGGACATTCCGTTGACATACACCTCGTACGTGTCGAGCCCCTCGGGTTCGAGGAAGATCTGATGGCGCGATTTGTCGGGGAACTTAACGATCTTATCTTCTATCGATGGACAATATCTAGGACCGATACCTTCGATCTGTCCACTATAGAGTGGTGAACGCTCGATATTCTCCCGCAGAACTCGCAGAGTCCGGTCGTTCGTGAAAGCGATGTGGCACTCGACCTGCTCGCGCTCGATCCGGTCGGTTAGGAACGAGAAGGGCGTCGGCTCGCGATCCCCGGGCTGCGCCTCGAATCGAGACCAGTCGATTGTCCGACCATCAAGGCGCGGCGGAGTTCCCGTCTTAAGTCGGCTACAACGGAAGCCGAGCCCTCGCAACGCCTCACCCAGCAGAACCGAAGGCGGCTCGCCGCTTCGACCAGATGGGAAGGTTCGCTCGCCGATGTGGACCAGCCCGTTCAGGAAGGTGCCCGTGGTGACGATAACGGCCTCCGTGCCGATGGATCGTCCGTCGCCAAGCTCCACGCCCAGAATCCGTCGCTGTCCGGCCTGCTCGTCGAGCACGAAATCTACGACTTCAGCCTGTTTGATCGTTAGATTCGGCTCACTCTCAAGCACGCGCCGTGACTCGATCCGATACTGCTTCTTGTCGCACTGGGCACGCGGTGACCAGACGGCCGGCCCTCGGCTTGTATTGAGCAGCCGGAACTGAATCCCTACCGCGTCGGTGATCTCGCCCATGATCCCGCCCAAGGCATCGATCTCGCGCACGAGGTGCCCTTTCGCGATACCGCCGACAGCGGGATTGCAGGACATCTGCGCGATGAGGTCGAGGTTGAGTGTCACCAGGGCGGTGCGGAGCCCCAGCCTCGCGGCGGCCATGGCGGCCTCGTTGCCGGCGTGACCGGCACCGACAACGACCGCATCATAGCGCTCACTAAATCTTGGGGTCATTTCAACTTCGGAATATCACGCCTAGCGGCTTTCCTGTTATTCTATGCCCTTGCCGAGAACCCATCAATCCAAGCATTGTTGAAAGTATGAAAGTTCTTGTCATTGGTAGTGGCGGTCGGGAACACGCTTTGGTTTCTCGTCTCAGCCAATCTCCCGATGTGGATCGCGTTTTCTGCACGCCGGGCAACGCCGGCATTGCCGCGGAGGCATCCTGCATCCCGGCGGATATGGCGGCGCCCGATGAACTCGCGGCCCTGGCTCGCACTCTCGAAGTTGACCTCACAGTGGTCGGGCCGGAAGCCCCTCTTGTGGCGGGTATCGGTGATACTTTCACCGCGGAGGGTCTAGCGGTCCTTGCACCGGATTCCTTCGCCGCCCAACTCGAGGGCAGCAAGATATTTTCCAAACAGTTCATGACGGACTGCGGCATCCCCACCGCCGGCTTCGCGGTGATTGACTCACTCGAGGATCTCGACGCTCAGCTGGACCGCTTCACTTTCCCGATCGCGGTCAAGGCGGACGGTCTAGCGGCCGGCAAGGGAGTCGTGATTGCGAAGACCCGCGACGAAGCGCAAGACACGGGCCGGAAGATGCTCACCGGCGAACTCGTTCCCGGGGCTGGTCAGCGCCTGATTCTTGAAGAGTTCCTCACCGGCGAAGAGTTGAGCTTCATCCTGCTGTGCGATGGACAGAATCACTTCGCCTTTCCTCCGACCCAGGACCATAAGCCCGCCTTCGACAACGACGAAGGCCCGAACACGGGCGGAATGGGTGCCTACTGCGACACACGGATCCTACCGGATGACCTACGCGATACGATCCTCGACAAGGTCGTCGAGCCGACGCTTGCCGGGATTCGCGGCCTGGGACACCCTTTTTGCGGTTTCCTGTACTGCGGCCTGATGATTACGCCGGATGGACCGAAAGTGCTGGAGTACAACGTCCGCATGGGCGACCCCGAAACGCAGCCTTTGATGCATGGAGTCCGCGGCGATTTGGCAGGCCTCTTGGCTTCGGCGGCCCACGGACGTCTCGATCCGAGCCTCGTTACATGGAGTGACGGCCCGACCGCCTGTGTCGTCCTCGCCTCAGAGGGATACCCTGGTTCGTACCCGACCGGTCGGGCGATCACGGGCATACCGGAAGCCGAGGGACTCGGAGCGAAAGTCTTCCACGCCGGCACCCGCCTTCGAGGCGGTTGCTACGCCACTGCCGGCGGGCGCGTGCTCGGTGTAACCGTGGGCGGCTCCACCCTCGCCGAGGCGCTGGAGACGAGCTACAAAGCGGTCGCAAGAATTCATTTCGAAGGTATGCGCTACCGCACGGATATCGGACGCAAGGGATTGGCACGTTACCACTAAACTATCTTTGTAGTATTAAGGGGTTTCTTTTCCATGAAGGTTGGGCTCATAGGCACGGGCGCCATTGCGCACAAGCATGGCGACAGTTACAAAGAGATTGACTATGAGATCGTTGCGGTTTCGAACCGCTCGGAAGACAAAGGGCGCGAGTTCGCCTCCAAGTACGGAGCCGAGTTCGTAGCGGATTGGCGGACCCTTTGCGAAAGGCCGGACGTCGACTTCGTGGACATCTGTGCCTTCCCCGACTCCCGTCTTGAGATGACGGCAGCGGCGGCGGCAAATGGAAAGCACGTACTCGTCCAGAAGCCGATCGCGCTAACGCTCGAAGCGGCCCAGGAGATGATCGATGTCACCCGATCGGCCAACCTGGTGCTGGGCGTCATGAGCCAACATCGCTTCGATGACGCGACTCTCTTCCTTGCGAAAGCCGTGCAGGCCGGCCGGCTGGGCAAGATCCTCCAGGCGGATAGCTACACAAAGTGGCACCGTCCCCAGCCTTACTACGACCGCCCCGGCAAGGGCACATGGGATGTCGAGGGGGGTGGAGCCCTCATTAACCAAGCTATTCACGGCCTCGACTTGTTGCTCTACCTGGCGGGCTCCGTGAAAGAAGTATTCGGCCAGTGGCAGATTGCCGCTGCCCACGAGATGGAATCGGAAGACCTGGTCAACGCCGTCCTCCGATACGACAGTGGCGCGACAGGCGTGGTCCAAGCCACCACGGCGATTCTCCCGGGCTATCCCGAGCGCATCGAGATCCATGGTACAAAGGGCTCGGCGATTCTTACCGGAGACCGCCTCACGGCGTGGGACCTCGAGGTTGATTCCGGCGATGACGCTCCCTTGGTCGGGCAAGACATGGACTCCGGTGCCTCCGATCCCATGGCGATTTCGCTCAAGCCGATCAAGCGTCAGTTTCTCGACTTTGGCAAAGCGATTGAAACGTCCGGCAAGCCACTCGTTGCGGGCGAAGAAGGATACGCCGCGCTTGAACTGGTACTCAGCATATATAAGTCCGCGCGCAGTGGCGAGAAGGTTGTTCTGCGCTAGCCGCGTTTCCAACTCCCGCTAAAGTGTTATCACTGCTTCTGACGAGCAGGACTATAAGGGCCTGCTCGCAATGCGGACCATGAAAAATGTACTTGTGACAGGCGGTGCCGGCTTCATCGGCTAGGCGCTTGTTCGCGGCCTCCTAGCCGAGCCCGGCATCGAGAAGGTAGTGGTTATCGATTCGCTGCTGACCGGCCATCGGAGGAACCTTACGGAGGTTGCCGACCGTATCAAGTTTCACCAGGGAGACATCCGCGACCTAGCTGTCGTCGAAGAACTATGCCGGGGGATCGACGTCGTCTTCCACGAAGCCGCGATTCCTTCCGTTCCTCGCTCGATCGAAGAGCCAGAGCTTTCCCATAGTGTGAACGTCGACGGGACTTTCAACGTCCTGCTGGCGGCTCAACGGCAGGGCGTCGGTAGGGTGGTGTACGCCGCTTCATCGTCGGCGTATGGCGATACCGAAACCTTGCCCAAGTCCCGAGGACCTGTCGCCCAATCCGAAGTCGCCGTACGCCGTCCAGAAGCTGGTCGGTGAGCACTATGCCCGGACGTTCTTCGACAACTATGGCCTTGAGACCGTCTCGTTACGCTACTTCAACGTGTTCGGCCCACGGCAGGACCCCGCCTCTCCTTATTCAGGAGTTATCTCTCTTTTCTGCGCTGCCGCTCTTGGAAAGCATCCGCCAAGGATATTCGGCGATGGCGAGCAGACACGTGACTTCACCTACATCGACAACATCGTCCGTCTCAACCTACTGGCGGCGGTTTCTCCCCACGCCCCAGGGCACACGTACAACCGCGGCGTCGGTGGCCGCATCACATTGAACGAACTCTGGACCCAACTTCAACAGATCGAAGGACTGGATCTACCAGCGGCCTATTCGCCAACCCGGGCAGGCGATGTTCGTGACTCGCAGGCGGATGTTACGGCGGCGCACCGAGACCTCGGGTACGAGCCCGCGGTCGATCTCAACGAGGGTCTACGCCGCACGCTCGAGTGGTATCGGTCGGAGACACCCGCGCCGGCAACCACACATCCCTGACACTCGGCGCCTCATCCCCCCCCCCGCGTTTGACCTTAGACGCACCTGGACTTTTGTGCCCACCAGGCAGCACCCATGAATCATTGACGGATGTGCGCCGGTGTCGCAATAATTGTCCTACCTTCCTTGAAAATGAGTGAACCCCTGCGAAATCGCTGTCCCCCTTTGCCGGTCCAGCTCGCGAGAGCGGTCGACCCGACTGCGATCACCACTTCTATCTGACCGTAGGAAGAGAGAGGAGAGTTGCTGTGCTAACGGACGCCGCCTTGAATCGAAGGCTGCGCTCGCTCGGTGCTGAGCGCCGCCGCGTCGAACAGGAGATCCGCCGACTCGAGAAGCTTGCCGAGCAGAAGGATCACAGAGGGACACCGAACGGCACCGGTGCGCCCTCGACCCAAACCCGCTGGCGTCACTCCAGCCCTCAACGGTCCTAGCCTCGGACCTAGCCGACATATACCCAGCGCCCTAGAGCACGGGACCGATTCGCCACGGGATGAACTCGCGATGCCCGAGCGCTTCGGAGAAGGTCTTTCTTCCCGACGCGACCTTGATGACGAACTCGTGCATTCGCTTTCCGGCCGTGGGAAGGTCTTCCTTCCCGTCAGCTACGGTGCCGCAGTCGATATCCATGTCCTGGCTCATGTGAAGCCCCGTTGTCGAGTTGGAGGCAATCTTCACGACGGGTACCGTCGGGAAGCCAAAGGCGCTGCCGCGCCCCGTCGTGAACAAGCAGACATTACAGCCACCGGCTGCCATCCCAGTGACCGACGTCGGGTCGTAGCCGGGCGTGTTCATGAAGACGAAGCCTGAACTGGTAATCCTTTCGGCGAAGTCATAGACGGCGGTGAGATTCGATGTACCGGCCTTCGCAACCGCTCCGAGCGACTTTTCCGCGATGTTTGTCAAGCCGCCGGCCTTGTTGCCCGGCGAAGGGTTCGAGTCGAAGCTGATGCCGAGGCCGAACCCATCGACATAGCGCTTGTACCATTCGATCTTCTCGAGTAGTTTCTCGCCGACATCCCGGCTCACCGCGCGTCTGGTCAGCAGATGCTCCGCTCCGCAAATCTCTGTCGTCTCGGCCAGGCAGACCGTGCCGCCTTGCTTCACGAGAAGATCAGAAAAGTAGCCGACGCTGGGGTTCGCGGTAATCCCCGAGAAGGCGTCGGAACCGCCACACTCCAGTGCCACGACGAGCTTCGAGGCCGGGCAGGGCACGCGTGTCACCTTGCCGGCCACCTCGATCATCTCCTCGATCGCCTTGACACCATCTTCTACTACTGACATAGTTCCGCCGCTCTCTTGCAGCGTGAAACCACGCCGGGACGAACCATTGCCGGAACCATTCTCGGGTCTCGTGTAGTAGCTAACCTGGTTGACCTCGCAACCCAAGCCAATTATGATCGCGGCGGCAACATTCGGATGATCGGCGAGCCCGTCGAGCGTTCGCCGGAGTTGCTGCGTATCGGCGCCCTCGGCTTGTCCGCAACCATCGACATGAGGAAACGCGATGACACCGTCGATGTCCGTGCCTTCGAATAACTCGTTAGCGAACCGCGCTTCGACTTGCTGGGTCGCGTAAGCGGCGCAGTTACTTACACCTACGACGGCGATAAAGTTCCGCGTACCGGCTCGGCCGTCGGCTCGTGGGTAGCCCATGAACGTGTCTTGGGCGAGGCGCGGGATGGCTGGTAGGTCAGTGAGTGCGGTGGCGAACTCATACTGCTGAACTGCCACGTCGAAATCGAGGTTGTGTACGTGCACCAAGTCGCCCGCAGCGATACTCTCGCTTGCGCGCCCAATGTCTTCGCCGTACTTGAAGATGGTCTCGCCCGACCGGATTGGGCGGACCGCTACCTTATGTCCGGCCCCCACAGTCTGTCGAATTTCGATCTCCCCACCCTCGAATTGAACTGTAGAGCCCGCGGACAGCGCTACCCTCGCCACGACCACGTTATCCGCCGGGTTGAGCCGAATGAACGGGTTGTCCGGTTGAATAAGGCTCTCTACACTTACTACGTTCATAGTGTTCCTTTAGCTTGTTCCCGCTGGAGGCTCAGATACCAGCGCGCGGCCTACGCGCATCAGCAACTCGACCTCGTTGTCGGTGAAATCGCGCTCTTCGCGGGTCGCGACCCCGAGAGCGCCGACCGCCTTGGGACCAGCCATCATCGGGACGCATATCGATCCTTGTACCCCCGTCTCCCGTGCCCGCGGCCGAACATCTCCGCTGTCATCCGACTGCAGGTTGCAAAGATTGATCGGTTCGCACCTTTCAACGGCAAGCCCCGCGATCCCTTTGCCGACCGGGATTCTTCGGATAACGTTGAGCAACAATTCCGGGAGTCCACCCGCCCAGGCCTTGAGGTGCAGCAATCCATCAGGCCCCAGTTCGTGAATCGTACCCGTCTCCACTTTGAGGCGCTCAAGTATAAGGTCGATGACCTTCGCTCGGTCACCAGCAGCCTTGGTGATTTTGTCGAGAAACTCGTTGTCCGACATCGCTTGCCTGTCTGCCACCAGAATCACATTCTCCCACAGCTCGGGCGGAGCATACTCCCGCGAAGACGGCACATCGATTCGGATCGATGGTAAACTTTTACTCGCCCTGGCGTCGGCCGGCAACAAGGAGTCCCTTTGACACACGCTCACTCTCGCAAACGATGGATCCGCGTGGGCTGCTTACTTGCCCTTGTCACCCTGCTCTCGCCGCTCGCCGCGGCGGAGTGGAAGGCAGGCGTCGCGCGGGTGGACATCACACCGCGCGAGTCGATCTGGATGGCGGGCTACGCTTCCCGCACGAAGCCCTCGGAAGGCGTCCGGCAGCGGCTCTATGCAAAGGCGCTGGCGCTCGAGGATCGTGCCGGCGTTGTGTCGGTTCTCGTCACAGCCGATCTCGGCGGGTTCCGGGCCGACGTGACGAAGCAGCTCGCCGAGCGCATCACCGCCACTTACGGCCTTCCGCGCGAGCGCTTCGTTCTGAACTCGTCCCATACGCACAGCGGCCCGGTGACGACGGTGCGGCGCTACTCGACATACCCGCTGAATGAGGAGCACAAGCAGACGATCCTGCGCTATCAAGCGGAGTTGATCAACAACGTAGTGAAGGTGATTGGGGAAGCGCTGGCGAAGCGGGAGCCGGCGACTTTGTCGTACCAGCAAGGCCTCGCCGGGTTTGCCGTAAATCGCCGACGGGCGTCTCACCCTGAATACCCCGGCCCGACCGACCATGATGTTCCCGTGTTGGCGGTCAAGAACGCCGCGGGCTCGCTGCTGGCGATCGCGTTCGGATATGCCTGCCATGCGACGGTGCTGAGTGACTACCAGATCAACGCCGACTGGCCCGGTTACGCGCAGGCGGCGATCGAGGCCCCCTATCCCGAGGCGGTTGCACTGTTTGTGAACGGCTGTAGCGCGGATCAGAATCCGTCGCCGCGGCGGAAAGTGGAACTGGCTGAGCGTTACGGCGACACGATTGCGATTGCGGTGGACGACGTGCTCAAGCGGGACATGAAACCCCTGGGCGGGCCACTGCGCGTAGCGTACGACACGGTTGCGCTGCCGTTCCGTGTCCCAACGAGGGCTGAACTCGACGGGCGGTTGAACGATCCGAACCGCCGCGTCAGAGAACACGCCGAGCGCCTCCTGAAGATGCTGGCTGACGGGGACAAGCTGATGGAGGCCTATCCGTACCCGGTCCACGTTTGGCAGTTCGGAGATGATCTGACGTTTATCGGATTGGCGGGTGAAGTTGTTGTCGACTACTCCCTGCGGCTCAAAAAAGCCTACGGCGCGAGGGATACCTGGGTGTCGTCTTACAACGACGATGTCTTCAGCTATGTGCCGAGTTTGCGCGTGCTGAAAGAAGGCGGGTATGAAGGCGGCGGGGCGATGCTGTTCGGGACGCTGCCGGGGCCGTTCCGCTCGGCTGTGGAAGAGACCTTGATCGAGAAGGTGGATGAGTTGGTGAAGCGTGTGAGCGGGGGCGGATCGAAGCAGTAGTGGCGTATCGGCCTGATCGGAGCGGTGCCCAACATTGAAGGCCGCGGATCTGATCATTCGTCTTGGGCTCGTTGTTTTCGGGTCGCGGGATTGAGTGGGTCCGGGGTTTGCCGCGGGCTGGGCCTCTGGGGCCGCCGAATTGACATCCGGTGCTCTGTGTCGGCTGGGGGTGTTTGTGAAGGGCATTGGTCGCCTGTGCGATTTGGTCAGCACTGCCTCACGGCTGTGG
>Ga0315339_1000115_pt1 | contig 126124 bp, 110 predicted proteins | sample ASW17metaG_FD_204514 | JGI IMG/M metagenome (GOLD analysis project Ga0315339, IMG submission 204514) | Ammonia-oxidizing marine archaeal communities from Pacific Ocean, United States - ASW #17 | ecosystem: Environmental > Aquatic > Marine > Oceanic | place: USA: California | collected 2016-12-05
GCTGGACACCGGGAAGGCGCTTCGATCGGGCGGGCATTCTTCTTCCGAGATTCGATCCTCACCGCGGTGACCTGTGGAATGATCTCCCCCGCCTTCTCGACGACGACACGATCACCAACACGTATGTCCTTTCGATGGATTTCCTCGATGTTGTGGAGCGTGGCATGCTGAACCGTGCTTCCAGCAAGATCGATTGGTTCCATGGTCGCCCTGGGCGTCAGGGTGCCACCTTTGCCTACCTGCCATGCAACCTCGAGCAGGACAGTTTCGCCCTGGTCGGCCGGGTACTTGAATGCCACGCACCACCTGGGGGACTTGCTCGTGGCACCAAGCCGTTCCTGGTTGTCGAAGGAATCGACCCGGATCACCATGCCATCGACGCCATACCCCAACTCGCTTCGCCTGGGCCCAAAGGTTTCAATGACGTCGATCAGCGAACTGGAGTCCTGTACGAGGGAGATCTCAGGAGACACCGGGATTCCCCACTCACGAAGCCTCTGCATGAATCGACTGTAGGACCCGCCCCCATCCCATCCATCCAGCTCACCACGGCCATGAGCAACAAAGCAGAGCGATCGCTGGGCCACGATGGCAGGGTCAAGACTCTTGAGTGTCCCGGCCGTCACGTTCCGTGCATTGGCGTAGAGGGCCTCCCCCGCTTCCTCTCGCTGTTCATTCAAAGCCTGGAACACGGCATTCGACATGTAGATCTCACCACGGACCCCGAGGACCCCAGGCCAGTCGCCACCGGCAAGTCGCAGTGGAACCCCGCGAATCGAACGAACCTGCTCGGTAACGACGTCCCCTCGTCGGCCATCTCCCCTCGTCATGGCCGAGACAAGGATGCCATCCTCGTATCGAATTGAAATGGCAACCCCATCAACCTTTGGATCGCATGCAAGCACCGGGCCCGCATCGCCTTCGCCCAGGTCCAGTCCCCTTCGAACCTTCTCAAGCCAGGCGGATATGTCTTCAGGAGAGTAGGTGTTGTCCACGGACATCATCGGCAGGACATGGGCGCGTGTCTCGAAGCCCTCGACAGGCTCCCCTCCGACCCGCCGGCTGGGAGACGAAGGGTCATGATGCTCGGGATGGGCCTCTTCCAGCGATACCAGTTCCTGCATCAGCTCGTCATAGGAACGATCCGACATGAGGGGTTCGGCATCAACGAAGTAGGCACGATCAGCGTCGTCCAGTTGCTGGCGCAACTGCATGATCCGGGTCCCGGGATCGTCCTGTGCACCGGATGTGGTCATCGAGGTCATGGTACCCCAGGCACGTCTGGCCATGGTTCCCTGAAGGGAGCAACCTGAGTGAACCGATAGGGAAAGGGCGGAGCCGGGATGACCCCGAGCTTCCACGAAGAGAGCAACGACAGGTCCATGGCTCGAACCATTCTCTCCATCCTGCTTCTCCTGGCGGCATCCTCCGGGTCTGCCGTGGCCTCACTCCAGGGCGAAGCTGAGCAGGCAGTACGGCTTCATGGCATCGACCTTGAGGACGTGGGAGTCGCCGTGGTGGATCCCGCCACCGGAAGAATGCTTGTCGACATCAATGCCTCAACCGCCAGGATTCCCGCAAGCAATATGAAACTCCTCACCAGTGGGACGGCCGCGAGGCTGCTTGGCACCGAGTTTCGATACCGGACTCGGCTCATTTCAACCGGGGATGACCTCGTCGTCCTTGGATCAGGTGATCCCGCCTTCGGAGACTCGATCCTGCTGGAACGGATGACCGACGCCCGCGGACACATCATGAACATCGAGTCCTTCCTCGACCTGTGGACCAATGCAGCCGTCGATGCAGGCATCAAGGAGGTCGATGAGCTCATCATCGATGACCGGATCTTCGACCGTGAATACATCCATCCCTCCTGGCCGACAGAACAACTGGTCAACCGCTACTGCGCCGGGGTCGCCGGGCTGAACTTCCATCGCAACATCATTCGCTTCTACCCCAGACCTGGATTCAGGTCCGCCGACATCAACCATGTGAGCCCTGCAACCAAGACCCTGAACGTGACAAACCGAATCAGGAGTGACAAGTCGAACCCCGATAGCAGCCTTGTTCGCGTCAGTCGGAAACATGGAACAAACGCCATCACACTGTCAGGCAATGTCACGGTACCAATGCGTGTTCCCGTCGAGGTGACTGTTCATGACGCACCCGGGTTCTTCGGCACCCTTCTTGCTGAACGCCTGGAATCACGGGGAATCAATGTCGACACGGTTCGCCTGGCAACTGGAACCGATCCGGACTTCCAGGGGGCGATCGTCGGACCGGCCATCGTCACTCCGATCCAGCTGATCCTCGAGCGATGCAATCACGACAGCTACAACCTCTACGCCGAGGCCCTCCTGAAGACCATCGGGTCAAAGGTCCATGGTGCCCCGGGCAGTTTTGCCAACGGCAGCAGGGCGATCCATGATGCTGTCAGGAACCAGGAAGCATCCCATGCCGCGAACCTCCAGGTAGCGGACGGGTCGGGCATGAGCCGAGAGAACAGGGTCTCGCCTGCATCCCTTGCCTACTGGCTTGCAAGCTTCGATCCTTCACGAACGAACGATACCCTCTTCATAGGATCACTCCCGACCCCGGGCCAGGGCACATTGGAGAACAGGTTCGGCAATCGCAACCTCGGGGGGGCCACGGTGCGTGCCAAGTCAGGGTATCTCAATGGCGTCTGCAGTCTCAGTGGGTACGTAATGACTGCAGACGGGCGGAGGCTCACCTTCAGCATCATTGTCAATGACAGGAACACTCCTGCACGCAAGGCGAAGAAGATGCAGGAGCACATCGTCGAACAACTGGCTCACTCACTGGCTACCGTCGCCAGGGGATGACTCCCCCTGTTCAGCAAGTGCTGCTTCAACAGCCGTTTCCAACTGTTCCATTACACCAGGTCCGTACCCATCGACCCGGGTGACGATTCGCCCGGCCGAGTCGATGACGAAGACCGCAGGCAGCGCAGTAACGCCCCACTCCCTGGCGGTGGAATCATCCATGTCAAGCAGTATCGGCGCCTCGATGCCGTGTGCCCTTCGAACCCGATGCGCTCGCTGGATGCTCGATTCCGGCGATGCAGCACTTTCTTCTTCGATCTCAAGGGTATTGACCGTGAGAAGTACGACCTTCCGCCCCTCCTCCATCCACTGCTTCACGCGATCCTGCAGGGCAGGAAGCGAACGCATGCATGGGCTGCACCAACTCGCCCAGAACTCGATGAGAACCACCTGCCCCCTGAAACTGGCCAGGCGCACCCTTTCTCCGTCATCGCCATCCAGATCAAGGACCGGCGGGAGACCGCCAGACAGTTCAAGCCCGGATTGAGCACGATCCGCCCGCTGCCGAAGTGCCAATGGACTGTCCAGCCGCTGCCGCCCTCGACGATCAAATTGCATCGCCGCTTCCAGTTCATCCCTGGACAGGGAGGTGTGTGTCCACGTCCAGTTCCATCGGAGTTCCACCTCCTCCGGAAGCTGGCCACCGGTGAGCACAAGCGTACCCCTGACAGGGCGACCAACGGCATCAAGTGACAACTCGAGCGTCGACGAATCACCTGTGAACAGGATTGAATCCGATCCTGATTCCACCGCAACCAAGCCGAGTGGCTCATCGTGCAGTTCTTCGAGCAGGGAGACAGGATCATCTGATCCAAGTGAGAACGCCAAGTAGGGATCGGGCAGGGACTTGAGCGTAGTTCGAATCGATGCCAATGGAGACCCTGCCTGTTCCAGTCGAACAAAGGCGTCCGGATCCTGGTCATGTTCGATGATGACCTGCCCAGCGTCCGCGGTCAGTCGCCAACCCTTGAGCCGGACAAGCCCACGGCCCGGTCCATCAAGGACATAGACGGCGACCAGTGGATCCGTACGTTCCACGACATCCCCGATGCTTGATTCCAGCACCAGGCTGGATTCCACCCGTACGGGTCCGGCATTCCTGATGATCCTGGTGAGTTCATTGAACCCATCGGTCGCAGTCATCCCGGGCTGTTGAGCGGCTACCAGTGCCGAAACGATGAGGACGGTGGCTGGAAACGGCATCACCATGCGCCATCTATGCTGCATGCAGGTCCGGTCTCCAGGGGAAGATCAACTGCCTGAACCAAGCAGTTTTTCCGCCTCCTTCTTCAGTTCCTCGAAGAGATTCGGCGAGTAGCCCGAGTGCCTCACCGCGATGTTGCCGTCAGCATCGATCATGACTGTCACGGGAATACCGCCGACCTTGTAGTTGTTCGTGATCTTGTCGTCATAGGACATGAGTGTCGGCATCGTGTACTTGTTCTTCTCCCAGAAGGCCTGGACCTTCTCGGCGATGGCAGACTTGTCATTCCCCCGTTCCCAGACGTTGACCGCATACACGCTGATCCGGTCTGGATGGTTCTCTCTTGCCCAGTCTGCAAACTTCTGCACGAGCGGCAGGCCCTTCTTGCAAGGTGGGCACCATGTTGCCCACATGTCGAGAACCACGATTCTGCCCTTGAGTTTCGAAAGAGTCACTTCCGTGCCATCAAGCTGGGGCAGCGTGAAATCAGGGGCCGGTCCGCTGGCAACCGGCTCGGGCGCCTGGGAGGGCATGAGTTCCTCGATCGAGCTCGCCACCTTGCGGTCACCGGGGGTGAAGGTGATTGGTGGATCAAGTGTCTTGGAGATCTTCGTCTCCACGGTCATGACCATCGAGGTCTGCATCTCCGCAGGCGCGTTTGGCATCGCAAATGAGGCGTTGAATGATTTGACGAACATCGTGTCCGGGTCGATGTAGAGATTCCCGCTTCCGGTGGAAGAGGTAACTTCGAGTACGGTTGCTGGATTTCCAGTTGTGGGATTCTTGCCTTCGGACACGCCTGAGAACGTCGCTCCCTGCATGAGCCCGTAGGTCATTTGGCCAACCCAGTCACCCGGATCTTCCTGCGTTCGAAGAGCAACATCCCAAGGAACCACCTCAGGAGCACCAAAGATGTCGGTCAGCGTCTTGGCGACACCATCGCCAACCGGTCGCTTCAGGTAGGCCGTGTCGACTCCCTCGATTGTGACATAGACATATCCATCCAGGGTGACGACTTCGAGATTTGGAAGGTCCAAAACCATGTTTCCCTTGGAGTCGAAGCGGGTCCCGAACCCTTCCTCCATCTCCTTATCACCGAAATTGATCTTCATCGATGACGTGATCGTCATTGCTCCCGGTGCCTTGTATGCCTTGGTCACACCGGCAACGACTTGATCAACTTCCATGCCCGCAACTGCCTGTGATGCGGTTAGGAACAGTGCCATGACGGCCGGTGCCGTCCAGATCATCGTGAAATTCATCGATGGCTCCAATCTTCTTCCAAGGATCAGGCTCAACCAGGCGACAAGCCCGCCGGGCCTGACATCGGCCCTTCATCAAGCAATGATCGAGGCTTGAGGATAGCACACCGGCCCTCCAGTGGACCATTCAACTCCGTTTCCGCTGCCAGGGCGGACTTCATGGTGATGCCGATCCCGGGGTGAAGAAGATCGGGCGCCAACTCGACCATGGGAACCAGGACGAAGGCCCGTTCATGCATTCTCGGGTGCGGCACCCGCAGGCCAGGCTCTTCCACGACTTCACCGTCGATCAGCAGCAGGTCGATGTCGAGGCGGCGTGGCTCAACCGGCCCCCCATCAATCCTCTCTCGACCCATTGAACGTTCCACGGACAGGCATGCCTCCAGGAGTTTTTTTGGCGGCAGGTCTGTTTCGATCTCGACGACCGTATTGAGGTAGGCCTCGTGTCCATCGACTCCCACGGGCTCGGTCTCGAGGATCGTGGCAACCCGTCGAACCCTGATGCCTTTGGTACCGTCGAGTGATTCAATTCCCTCCATGATCGCCGCCAGGCGATCCCCGAGATTACTTCCGAAACCCAGGTAGGCAATCGTCTCCAGGTCGCTCATCCCGTCGACTCCCATGGAAGGGATGCCGATTCGACTTCACCAAGAAGCACCAGGCGAAGCAGTTGGAGGGCATGCGACAGTGCTCGACGACGAATGGCCGTGCGATCTCCCGGGAACCTGTAGCACCGAGACGTCACATCCTCGCCGCGGGCAATGCTGATCCAGACCGTTCCGACCGGCTTCTGCTGCGTCCCCCCGTCCGGGCCGGCAATGCCCGTAATGGAAAGCCCGATGTCCGCTCCCGTAGTTGTCCGCACACCGCTTGCCATTGCCGAGGCGACTTCGACCGATACGGCCCCGGGGGCATCTGGCTCAAACAAGGACCTCGGTACGTTCAGCAACGACTGCTTCAACTCGTTGGTGTAGCAGACGACTCCACCGCGGTACCACCTGGAGGACCCCTCGGTGTCGACGATGCATGCGCCGACCATTCCCCCGGTACATGACTCGGCCGTGGCAAGCGTCACACCCTGCTCAAGGAGGAGCCCCCCCACGCTTGAAGACATGGTCACATCTCCACGACCAAGAACATGCGGATGGAGTCGTTCTTCGATGGAAGCAACAACAGGTTCTCCCTGCTCCCTGCTGGCAGCATGCACGGTTGCGATGAAGATGCCGCGACTCATGCGTGTACCAACCAGGACCTCGTTGTCACGGTCAAGCAACTCACCCAATCGCTCTACGATTTCGGCCTCGAGCAGACCATGGCACCTGACACGCTCGACCCAGGATCGTTCCCCGGGCTCATTTGAAGGCAGACCTGGAAGGACATGCTCCTCGAAACAGGACTTCAGTTCAGCAGGAGGACCTGGTAGCAGCCAGACATCGCACTCACCGATCTTTGCATGCAGAGGCGGTGCTGTTCCCTTGTCATTTGTGAACCATGAGGCCGATCCAGGTCGCCGGGCCATGCCTGCCTGGTGGGATGTGAATGGAAATCCCCACCCCTCCAACTTGGACCTGATCCATGAAAGGGCCGCATCGTCAACAACCAGTTCCTCCCCGATCGCACGTGCAAGGCCCTCGCGGCTGAGGTCATCGGGTGTCGGTCCAAGCCCACCGGAAGCGATCACCAGGCTGCTCTGCGATGCAGACTCGACCAGGGACGAAGCGACCCGCTCCACGATGTCCGGGACGGCAGTGATCGATTCGACGGACATTCCCCGTTCAGCCAGTCTCGATGCCAGCCACGGGGCATTCGTGTCGACGCAGGAGCCGTCAAGCAACTCATCACCAATGGACAGGATTCGAACCCGCATCAGCCTTCACTCCCAAGCCGATGAACGACGGGATCGGGCTCATTGCCATCCGGGCCCGGTTCATCAGCCATGACAAGTATCGAGTCTCCATCAACGGCCCACCCGCGATCACGCACGAGTCGTTCAGCAGTTTCAACCATGTCTTCTGCAGCCGGCATGGAGTCGACCTGGACGGGAGTGACGCCACGGTAGAGGAGCATGCGGCGGACAACTCGCTCCTCGGGAGAAAGTGCAAGAACTGGAAGAAGGAAGTTATTCCGGCTCAGCAGGCGAGCTCTCCTGCCCGAACTGGAAGGGACCACGATGCACCGGACGTTTGATTCCCTGGCCATCGTCCAGGCCATGTGAACCGGGGAGCCCGGGGCCCCGGGCAGTTCACAACGAGGTGCCTCGAGGTCTCCACCGGATTCAAGGTGCATTGACCGCATCGACGCTTCCGTAGCCCGTGTTATTCGGTTCATGGCCGCGACAGCTTCGACCGGGTATTGACCAACGGCGGTTTCCCCGGACAGCATCACCCCGTCCGCGCCGTCGAATATCGAGTTGGCTACATCACTGGCTTCGGCTCGCGTCGGGGTCGGCGATTCGATCATCGACTGGAGCATCTGGGTTGCGATGATGCAGGGGATCCCCGCGTCCCTGCCAAGTGAAAGCAGGTGCTTCTGGATGGCTGGGACCTGTGCGTAATCCAACTCGACCCCGAGGTCGCCCCTGGCAACCATGATTGCATCGGCTGCATCGATGATGGATGCGGCATGTTCAATGGCCGAGGGAACCTCCATCTTCGCGATGATCGGTATCGACCGATCATCGGATCCAGCGCAGGATTCCAGGTGTGCTTCAAGGCTCTCGATGTCCGCGGCGGTACGGACGAAACTCATCGCCAGCCAGTCAAGGCCCCGCTCAAGGGCCCACGCTGCGCAGGTACGATCGGCCTCGGTTGGCAGATCAATCATGAGTCCTGAATCAGGCAGGTTGATGCCCTTGTGCGTACTGATCCTGCCTCCTGTCTCGACGGTGCATTGCACGCACCCGCCTGAACATCCTGTGGCTCGAAGACGGATCTGTCCATCATCGATCAGGACACGCTGGCCAGGCTCGATGCTTTCCAGGACCGGGGGCAACGAGCAACCAAGGCGGGTCGGCTCCTCCTGCAGGACCAGGGTGCAGGTCGGATCGAGGATGACATCAACCCCCTCCTCCAGTTCAACTCCGTCTCCTTCGACCTCGACGAGTCGGATCTTCGGCCCGGAAAGGTCGCCGAGCACGGCAACGGGCACATCCCGTTCGCGAGAGACGGCTCTCAAATCCTCGAGAGTCCGACCATGTTCTTCAAGTGTTCCATGTGAAAAGTTCAGGCGGAACATGGATGCACCGGCATCAACCAGTCGACCAAGCACATCCGGGCCGGAGGATGCAGGTCCGAGCGTGGCAATGATGGCTGTCCGAAAGTGTTCATTGCCTCCATCAAACTGGAAGGGATGTTCAGCCACCACTGGACCCCTTCACTGAGATCCTGAGGACGGACTCGTACTGTTCCATGAAGAAATCGACAAAGCGCTGCCGAAGCACACGCTCTGGCTCGGCATCCGGAGGCCAGAGGCCTTTCCCCTGCCAGCCTCCTCGCAACCAACCTGCCTTGACCATCGAGCGACCCTCGGGCGTGTCGAGGGAAATCATCGTGCCCCGATCGGGAGACTCGACGAGGGGCATGGCATCGAATGCTTCAAGCATCGCCCGCAGGCCTTCGTCCTCGACCATGTCGGACGTAACTACTCCCCACTCATCCGGATAGCCTGGATGGCTCACAATCGCATCCCAGGCCTCCTTCAGTTGCACATTCGTGTCCATCGCCATGGCAGCAAAAAGGGGAGCAATGAAGGCTCTCATGGCTCGATCTGGATGCTCTGGAGGGCGAGCCACTGCATAGGGATCGATCCTGTCCATCATCCGATCCGCATATCGAGTGTACATCTCGCGACGAACCGGGAGTCGCCGAAGTGAAAACTGGCGAGGGCCAAGTCCATCTTCACCGAGGACTTCGTGCGGCTGAAACTGCCAGAGTGACTGGCCGTGAGTATCCAGGACGAACAGGATGAAACGACGGGCCAGTTCCGGGTCCGGAGCGCCGGCCAACATCGAGATTGGATCTGGATCAACCTTCGTATCACCAGGTGGATCGATGTACCCGATCCTGTCCCCCCCACCATGATCCAGGATGGCCTGGGACTGGTATCGACCGAAGAAATCGATGCAGACACCGATAGCCGCATCACCCTGGCTCACATCCGTTGGCGCCTTCAAGGAGCTTGCGGAGATATCGCGAGCATTGGCTGCTGCGCGGCGAAGCACTTCCCAGCCAGGCGTCCAGCCACGCCGTTCCAGGATCGTCTCGAAGGCTGTCGTGATGGAACCGGACTGGTTGGGATTCACCAGGGCAATCCAGGATCGCAACCTCGGATCAGCAACAGCGTCCCAACTTGCCGGCTCGGGCACTCCCAGCTGCTCAAGTACTTCCCTGTTGTAAACCAGTCCGAACGCGGAGAGCGCCGTGCCATACCAGTACTGTTCCGGATCCCACAGGTGGACGCCTGCAAGGGATGGTTGGCCGTAGACCTCAAGCAACATCGATTCATCAAGTTCGGCTGGGATCGTGATCGGCGAATGCTGCTGCACACCATCAACCTCGATGCGAACGCCTTTCTTCAGCTCATTGTGTTCATAGGACCCGCCTCCAAAGACAAGATCGGCATCGCCGCCGGGGCTCTGCCCCTCCTTGAGTGATGCGGCGTACTGCGCCTGGAGCATGCGACGAATCTCGCTTGTCCCACCAGGCACATTCCAGGCCACCTCGACGGGTTCACCCCATGTCTCAAGATGCCATCGCTCGAATGCGTCTCCGAACTCGGTCCGGATCTGCTCATTGTGAGGCGTGATGATCACCAGTTGCCTCTGAGCATCACTGGTGGCCTGCACACGGCCTGTTCGAAGCAGCAGTGGCAGCAGGAGTACGACAAGGAAGCAGGAGAGGATGGCCAGCCGCACGCCATCAACACTTCGGAGAACCGAGGCAAGGCAGAGGCCTGCAAGAATCCCCCCAGCCACGAGGACTCTTGATGTCGTCAAGGGGAACAGGAAGAGAAGGCAGAGCAGGACGAAGCCTGTAACAAGCAGTACGACGAGACTGCCGCGATCCTTCATGTCCTGAGTCCTACGGCTCGGCCAAGTTCATCGGCGAAGGCGGCAGCAGCATCGGCCACGCACTGTCCCCATCCCGGATCAGAGTCATCATCCCATGCATAGATGATCGACCTGCTCGAGGTCACGATAGCGCCTCGGCCGTCAGGGTTGAAACATCCAAGGACATCATCGAGTCCTGCTCCCTGGGCACCAAAGCCGGGAACAAGGAAGATCTGCTGGGGCATTCTTGCTCGCAAGGCGACGTGTTCCGCGCCCTGTGTTGCACCGACGACTGCACCAAGTCTCGAGTACCCACTTTCACCGATTGAATCCTGCCCGGCTTCTGCAACCAGGTCGGCAACCGACTCGGCAACACTTCGGCCATCCTCCAGTCGCTGCCCCTGGATGGCGTCACCGGCGGCATTCGATGTGCGTACAAGCGCGAATGTCCCGAGACCTGCATCGAGGGAGTGCTGGACGGGATCCAGTCCGAGGTATGGGTTGGCGGTGACCCAGTCGGAACCAGTGCGTGCAGCGGCTGCAGCATAGTGGGATGCTGTAATTCCGATGTCCCCTCTCTTCACATCAAGGATGACGTGGAGGCCGAGTTCCCGTGCACATCCCACTGCCTCCTCAAGGACGGCTGTGCCCCCTGGTCCAAATCGCTCGTAACAAGCTGATTGGAACTTCACGATTGGCACGTTCGGCGCAACTGCATCGAGCACATCCCGTGTGAACGAGGCAACAGCCTCAAGGGCCGTGTCGGATTTCCCTGTTACTGACCCTGGCAGGCGATCGAAGACTGGATCGATTCCGACGCATGCAGGCGTTGCACGTCGTTCAACCGCCTGCATGAGGCGGTCAGCCGGGTGGCCCACCATGGTCGTCGATCCTGTCACCCCCACATGATACGCAATGAACCCCTGCCCTCGATGGCTACACTGTTTCCATGACCAGAGGCCCGAGACACATCCACCTCGACCGCGCCCGGGGCCTGACGCTGCAGTGGGACGACGAGTCCAGCAGTTTCTACCCCGTCGAGCACCTCCGTAAGTACTCTCCCTCCGCCGAGGCGAGGCAACTGAGGGAGGAACTGGAGCAAAACCCACTTGCCGTACTCCCCGCGTCGAGTGGAACAGGTGAAACACTGCAGGCCCTCAATGCAGAACTTGTCGGCAACTATGCCCTCCGAATCCACTTCTCCGACGGACATGACACGGGCATCTACACCTGGGAGTACCTGCGAACCATTGATCCCGGGATCGATGGAGTCGATGGAGGGGAGCCTGATGACACCAAGCACTGACTCTGGCTCACTGGATCGTGTTCCGAACATGTCTGTCCTGGGCAGACCCCCTGCCACCTCTCCAACCATCGAGCACCCCTCTCCTTTCTTCGTCGAGATCACTGCCGATGAAGGTGAAACCAGCCGGGTTGTCGAACACGTGTCGAATGTTCACTTCCTGCGATGGCTTGACCGCGCCGCCGAACTCCACATGGACAGTGCCGGATGGACCCGAGCGGACCTGCTCGCCGAAGGCTGGATGTGGTTTGTCGCCAGGCATGAGATCGACTACGTCGCCGAGGTGCTGCCCGGAGACCAGTTGTACATGGCGACCTGGGTGCGGGACCTCAGGCGAGTCAAGTCGTGGAGAGATTCGATTCTCTGGAGAATCGAGGACGGGGAACCGCGAATCGTGTGTACCGCATCGACGTTGTGGGTGCTTGTCCTGCTTGAAACACGCAGACCCTGCAGCGTTCCTGCAGACATGGCCGCAGCACTGGAACCGCTTCATCCAACCACACCCCGGACCTGACGCCATGCATGTCCTGGCCATTCTCGACTCGCAACGGCTTCAAGATGAAGAACGGATGATCTCGCGGATATTCTGTGGCCTGAAGGAGCATGGCTGCAGGAGTACGCTGGTCATTCCAAATCGCCTCCCGGACAGCCTCGAGCATGTTCACTCGGATGGACTTGGAGCCGACACGATTCTCACGGCGTCCATACCAATGTCATTCTGGCAACGACGCAGAGGGAGTGGAGTACAGAAACTCGCCCTTGAGGAATCCCCCCCGGACGTGATCTGGGCACTGGGAGAAACAACACATCCACTGGCATCACGGATCGCCGATGACTGGCAGGTACCCGCCGTGTTCGACATCAGGTCCATCCAGGGAGCAAGAAAGGCAACTGATCGAGACAGCACGGTCGGCGGCTGGATCACGCCGGGACCTGCCCTGGCACGGATCGTCTCGAGGCGCGTCGGTCCCGAACTCGTTGAATGCATACGTCCTGGGGTCGATCCTGGTGCACCTCGATTTCGTGACCCTGGACGTGGGCCATCCATCGCGATCCTCGGTACCGGCGAAGACACGGCTTCGATGCATGCACTGCTTTCAAGCCTGCCCGAGGTCATCAAGCAGGTGCCTGGTATCCAAATCTGTCTCGAGGTTGCAGGGCCAACCCGTGAAACGACGTGGCGTGAACTGCGATCCCTGGAGTTGCTTGAACATGTTTCCACGGTTCCCGGGGCAGCTGGAATACACGATCTCCTCGCACAATGCGACATCTTCATCCAACCCGACCGACGTGCTCCTGCACGATCGATCGTGCTGGAAGCCATGAAGAATGAATCGAGCGTCATCGCGGCTCGCATCCCGCATCTGGATTGGCTGGTCGATGGCGAGACCGCGGTTCTTGTCGGCAAACCAAGGAGAGATGCATGGACCAAGGCGGTCCTCGGGGTGCTTCAGGATCGTCCCAGGCAACAACGACTTGGCCAGGCCGCCAGGAAGCATGTCCTGGACCATCATGGACTCCAGGGACACCTGGATTCGCTTCTTGGAACGTTCAGGCGAGCCTCAAGGGGATTCTCATATCCCTTTACGCTGCAAGGGACAACATGAACCTTCCGGGCCGGCTTACCGGCCCAGACGGGTTTCTTGCTGAAATTGTGGGCGTCGAACATGCTTCCTGCCGATGCTCAAGGCTCGTCGCTTTCGGAATACACATATTCCAGAGCGGCCACTAACTTGATTCTTTCTCCCCTCCTCCCCGTTGAGGCTTCGGCTTCAACGGGGATTTTCATGTATGTCCACGGGCATCTGCAAGCCCGGGCAGGGCCAGGACCACACGGTATCAATTACCCTGTTGGCATGGCCAACCCAAGTCACCTCTCCAACCGTGTCTTTTCGATCGATGTCTCCGGCATCCGGCGAGCATTTCAACTGGGAGCAAACCTGGAGAATCCGATCAACCTCTCAATCGGGCAGCCTGACTTCCCCGTACCAGAGGTCATGAAGGAAGCGGCCATCGAGGCGATCCGAACAGACCTCAATGGATACACATTGACGACTGGTCATCCACAACTTCTCGAAGCGATCTCCACCCACCTTGAGAAGAACATCAACTGGAACTGTGGTTCTGATGAACTGGATCTCATGATCACCTCAGGCACCAGTGGAGCGCTGCTCCTTTCCTTCATGGCGATGCTCAACCCGGGTGACGAAGCCGTCATCGCTGATCCCTACTTCGTCGTTTACCCGACGCTGGGCCCGATGACGGGTGCCTCCATCGTCTACTGTGACACCTATCCTGATTTCAGGATGACTGCAGAACGTGTCGAGTCCTGCCTTACCGACCGAACCAAGCTCGTCCTCGTGAACTCACCGGCCAACCCGACGGGTGTCATTCTCAATGACAAGGAGCTCCAGGATCTTGTCGACCTGTGTTCTTCTCGTGACATCCTGCTCGTATCCGACGAGATCTATGACCTCTTCACCTATCCAGATCACCTTGACTCAACTGGCCGATGCCCGAGTCCGGCCCGGCACACGCAGGACATGCTGCTGATCCGGGGGTTCGGGAAGAACTATGGCTGCACCGGCTGGAGACTGGGGTACGCCGCTGGTCCATCGTGGCTCATCGCGGAAATGGCGAAGTTGCAGCAGTACACGTTCGTATGCGCACCGTCGATGGCGCAAGCAGGCGCAACACGGTCTTTCGAAATCGACATGGGGCCCGAGATCAGTGAATACCATGCGAGAAGCAGGATGATCCATGAAGCACTCGGTGACATCACGACCGTTTCATCGACCGGGGGCGCCTTCTACGCCTTCATTGAAGTTCCAGGAAAACTCGACTGTTCCGCAACCGAGTTCTGTGATCGAGCCATTGAACGCAATCTGATTCTCATTCCAGGCGATGTGTTCAGCCAACGGGATACACATATCCGGATCAGCTACGCCTGTGAACGAACCAAACTTGCAGAGGGGCTGGACATCATGCGGGACATGATGTCCTGAATACTATTCAATGAAACAGGCACCCGCTGAACGGGTGCCTGCAATGATCTTCAGGATGGCACGCCGGGACGACTTCAGGCAGCCGATTCGGTACTGGGAGCCTCGGCACCTTCAGCACCTTCAGCACCTTCAGCACCTTCAGTTCCTTCAAGGCCCTCGCCTTCAAGGTCTTTCTCTTCCTTCGGAGGCTTCTTCGTCACGACCTTGCGATTGGCCACTTTCACGAGACCGAACGGAGAATCGTTCGAATCATCGAACTCGCCACTCTCCATAAGCTGGATGATGCGTTCATCCCTGGTCAACACGTTTCGGTGCTGGTTCAGGCCGGAGGGCTTCGTCTTCAGGCTGCGATGCATACTCATAGTCGCTCTCCATTTCCTTCGTACACCTGCCGAGCAGGGCAACAACTTCAACCGTCACCTCGAATGAGGTACCTGTCCTCGAGGCTTGAATAGCCTCCGATGCTCTTCCACTGCCTTCCGATCCTCCCGATGCGATCATCGAGATCCCTGACACCAGGGTCGATCCTTGAGCTCGTCTCAAGCCCGGGCAGGACAATGACCCGGACCAGTCCACCATTGTCTCTTGGAATGACCCAAGCTTCAAGTCCTTCTCCCCTGCAGAATTCTGCGAGCCGCATGGCACCGTCAGGGCGGGTTTCAGCCAGGACGAAGTAGAACAGGGAGGCCTCCCGAGGATCTCCTATGAAGTTCTCACCGATATTCCTGTTTCCCCCGACCGAACTTACCTCCAGCAGCGGGGCAGTTGGTTCAGCGGCTTCGCCTTTGCCCGGGGATGAAACCATGGGGTCGATGCCGACGGGGTGGAAGATTGCAGACTCCAGATCAGCACGAGCTCGCAACTCTCCCTGTCGATAGGCAAGCATCCAGATGACAATCATCAGGAGAATGACGACTCCTCCTGCGATGAGCAGGTGGCCGATCGTGAGCCGTAAGGACCGTCCAGGTGTCCACCATGCCTGCTGCTCCGACACCATGTGCAGAGAAGGAAGCGACGGATGGGCGTCCTCACCCTGTTCCTTCGCCTTGAAGAGCTCGAAAAGAGCCGGCCTGGTATTTCGGCGGCCCATCAACAGGACTCCCCGGTGGCAATGACACTTGCCATGGCCTGCCCCTGTGTATGGGTAATGCTGACAAGCCAGTTCTGGATTCCCATCGAAACCGCCTTGTCGGAAACCACTCCATGGACCTTGATCGATGGACAGCCACGCGCGTCCTTGTGGACATCAACTTCCGACCAGGAGACTCCCTCGCCCCACCCCGTACCAAGCACCTTGAACACGGCTTCCTTGCACGCGAACCGTGCAGCATACCGCTCCGATCTGCCAGGGCCTGCGGCATCGGCATAGGAACGCTCCCCTGCTGTGAAGACACGATCAAGGAATCTGTCTCCGTGCTGATCAATCATTCGCTCGATTCGAGCAACATCAACCAGGTCGACTCCATGGGCAAGGACGTTCATGGGTAGATTGTATGTCCTTCATGCATCATGATGCTGATTCCCAGGCTTCGCCTGCCTGCACAAGCCCTTGCAGTGGATCCGGGCAATCCCGAAGGTCAACGACCACACAACGACCACCCGGGTTGAGTCCAACCGAGATCTTGTACGAGACCAAATCCAACTGTCCCCGCCCCCCCAGCGAGGGAACGGTCCGGTTTCCTTCGCTTGTGAGATCGATCAGCCTTGCTGATGCCAGCCTGCCTCCCCATGCAAGAACCGCCGCAGCGGGATCCTCTCCTGCCATGAGCAGTGATGCTGGATCAAGGCCCAGACCGTGGGACTGCTCATGAACTGGTTCCATCCCTGGCGCATCCTTTGAATAGTCAGCGATGCGAACGCCCCTCTGGCCAGCCTTGGCAAGAATGACTTCCAGGGCCGAATCCAACTCGGAAGAAACACCTTGTTTCGGAAGGAGCATGCTGATCGGGCAGTTGCCCAGGCCAGCCGCAAGATCAATGCACTCGGCCGTTCGATCGACAGCCCGTTCAATGGTGTCTGCATCAAGGAATGCACTTTCAGGCAACCAGAGGTCCAGCCCGGCCAATACCATTCCCTTCCTGTGAATAAGCCCTGCGAGATCCCTGCGAGCGGAAACCCCCAACTGTGAAGGCCGTGTCCCATCAGCCCTGGCATCAACCTGGATGCCACGCCAGGAGTGACTGGACAGGACATCAATGGCCTTCCTGGGATGCACCGGGAAACTGCTGATCGTCGGAGCGAGCACTGGGTAGATAGGAATGTCGTCCATCCTGTTCACGAGGCTACCATGCTGCCATGAGTGTTGCGACCATGGCCATCGACATCCAACTGCTGGAAGCACCCCCATGCCTTCCCGCCCTTCAACGAGATCCAGGCGGAGGAGCGGAGTGCACATTCATCGGTCGAACGCGACCGGAAGAGGATGATGAACTGGGCTCACTTGAATCACTTGAATACGAAGCCTACAGCCCGATGGCGAGGAGCATGCTTGAAGCCATGGCACATCGCGCATCAGAGCAGTGGGCATGCATTTCCATCCAGTTGCACCATGGGATCTGCAACGTACCCGTGGGTGAAATCAGCGTCGTCGCCAGGGTGGTCTCCGAACATCGTGCAGATGCATTCGCCGCCTGCCAATGGCTCATGGATGAACTGAAACGCAGTGTCCCCATCTGGAAACGTGAGCTTTGGACACGTGGTCATTCGTGGTCCGATGGAACGCTCCCTTCGACACCTGCAGAGGCTGCCTCCTGATGGCACGCTGCCTGGTATCGATCCTGGTCTGGTTGAGCCTGGCCACGTGGTTTGCCGCTGTCGTTTCCGCAGGAGTCTCCGCGATGGGCATCTTTGCAACGCTGCCCGGCCTGGAACCGGCTCTGCCCGCCTACTCGATGCTGTCTCCGGAAGCACAGGGACGCATTGCTGCAGGCCTTGTCACTGAACCCATTTTCACTGCAACGGATCTCGTGCAGTGCGTATCTTCCATCGCACTGGTTGCAGGCGTCATCCTGCACTGGCTCCTGTCCCGGCGAGTACATCGTCGCATCGCACGATGGACATGGACCCTGGCCATCGCGGTTGCAACCGGCACACTGTGGGGAAGGGTCCTGTTTCTCATGCCCGTAATGAACCAGCAGTTGCATGACTATCGCCAGGCTGCATCATCTGGAAACATGGACGTTGCGAACACCGCCCGCCTTGCTTTCGAGTCGATGCATCCAACCGCCTCCATGCTCATGGAAGTTACTTCGGTGTGCCTTCTTCTTGCACTCCTTTTCGGTGGCGCCGCAGCGGGTCTTGAATCCATCAAGGGGAATGAACCATCATGAGCAAGGCAGTGCCATCATCTTCGCCTGGCAGCAAGGCGGGCTTCGATCTTCCCCCGATGCAGCCCACTCTGAAGAGGCGAGCCGCTCGTCTCTACTCCGCGCTCCAGGAGGCATATCCGGATGCTCATTGTGAACTGAACTACGACACCCCTCACCAGCTCTTGATCGCGACAATCCTCTCGGCACAGGCTACGGACGTCGGTGTCAACAAGGCCACGCCCGAACTGTTCAGGGCCTTCCCTGAACCTGCCGACTATGCCGCAGTTTCTCCAGAAGACATAGAGCCGTACATCAACAGCATCGGCCTGTTCCGCAACAAGGCCAAATCCGTCCAGTGCTCCATGGAACGAATCAGGGATGTCTATGACGGCGAAGTCCCCTCCACGATGGAGGACCTGCTGTCACTTCGAGGCGTAGCCCGAAAGACGGCGAATGTGGTCCTGGGAAATGCCTTCGGGATACACATGGGCGTCGTGGTGGACACCCATGTCACGCGACTGAGTCATCGTCTCGGCTTGTCGGAAGGCTCGACACCTCTTGCCATCGAGAAGGACCTGATGGCACTCTTCCCTCGGCCGAAGTGGACGATGCTGAGCCACCTCCTGATCTTCCATGGGCGACGAGCGTGCAAGGCACGCAACAGCAGTTGCGAAACGAACCCTATCTGCCGTCGCTTTCACGTGGAAGAAGCCGGTACTGGCTGACTACTTCAGTTCCTCGACCACGACACCAAACCCGCCATGCTTGCTGACGTAGGCAACACCGCCGCCGAGCATCAGCGGGTCGAGAAAGATCACCGGCCCATCAAGACGAATAGACAACTTCGTCATGCCCTCCAGGGGACTAAATCCTGACTCCAGTCGTTCTGCCTCGTTCATGTCCTTCCAATCCGAAGGCAGTTCGACAGGCTCATTCGGCAGTCGAATCATAATGATGCCTGTGTCGTGGCCAAGCCAGATCACTCCATTTGCTGCTGCTACGGAGCGGAAATGACCCTCTCTGGGAGCGTGCAGAACATCATGGCCGACTGGAGTCGTCACTTCGACCCGAGTTCCATCGTCCAGGATCTTCGCCTGCCAACCGAGTGTGACTGCATGCCTTGGCGGGGGTCTGAATCGTCTCTCATCGGCAGTCGCCGGCTTGGCGATTTCGCCGATCCTGTAGAGCCACGCGCCCTGATCCGATGCGGCAAGAATGTTGCGGCCATCAGATACGGCCCGTGTCAGGCCTGCCGGTTCCGAGAACAAGAGATCGATCGTCCCGGCTTCTCCATCGATGTCGGATTTCAAACGAAGCGTCCCCCGCCCGAAATCACCTGAAATGGCAAGCCTGGATTCGCTCGCAATCGATGCATCATGTGTGCCTATAAGCGGATATTCCTTTGCCAGGACAAGTGCCCCATTCCGGTGCTTGTACATCCTCACCGAGGAATCGGATACGACGAGCAGATTGCCCGCCTCGTATCGAACCTGGCGAACATGTCCTGGGATTGCAACCGTGCTTCGCTGCGTATCCAACTCGCGGAGATCATCGTTCATGATCCCGACAAGGGATCCATTGGTTTCATGTCGAACGAACACGATTGCCTCGTCTCCCCAGGGAGTTGTTTCCGGAATATCAAACAAGTCACTGGCGGAACCCAGGTAGTCATCATCTGTGTTGGCACGATGGACCCTGTAAATACGTCGACCCTCGCAATACACCGGGCCTTCGGACATCTCGACAACGGCCATGACCTCGCCTTCGGAGTCAACCAGCTGCTGTCGTGTCGATGGATCCACCACGCCTCCGACACCCGATACCACGACCCCCTGCCCGATGACATTCACATGCCTCGGCAGGATTCCAAGTTCGCCAGACGGGATCATCTCCTCGACCCACGGACGGAAGGGATCCTCAAGGGTGAGCCGGACAACCCCGACATCCCTGAGAACGACCCAGAGTTCTCCCTCGTACATGACCATGTCCGTCGCAGGAGCATTGCCTCCAACCCGCGAGAGGACCTGGCGATCGACGACCCGACCGTTGACGGGGTTCATGACGAGCAGCTCGGATCCAAACAGCTGGTACCAGGCCTGCCCATCAATGAGCAGGCGATAATGGGTTCCGCCGGATGTATGCTGAATAACCAGTCGCTCGGTCTTGGGCCTGAGGGTCTGCGGGGCCTGGTAGGACTCGACGCAACCACTGGAGAGTACAGTGACTACTGTCGCAAGAAGAAGGAGCACCCGGGTGACCTGTCGTACTGGACGTGACCGTTTCATCCGGGCAGTCTACCGATCGAACCGCCACATGGCTTCAAGATCACGTACAGGGTGCAACAGCATTGGATGACCGGCTGGAAGAACTCCGGAGACGATTGGAAAAGCACCCGGACGATCCCGAGTGCCTCTATGCACTGGGCATTGAGCATGCCAGGATCGGCCAGGATGATCGAGCCATCGCCCACCTCGAACTTGCCGCGAACCTGGCACCGGATTTTGCCGATGCATGGATCCAGATAGCCGCCTGCCAGCATCGTTCGCACGATTCAAGGTCGGCAAGATCGAGCCTTGAACGAGCCAGTGAAGCTGCGATGGCGACAGACGACGCACAGGCCATCGCAGCGATCCTGGCCCTGGGACGCCAACTGGAGCAGGAATGACCAACGGAACGAATCGTGACCAGGCGAAGATGCAGGTGCTGCGATGGCTTCGGCATGGAGAAATTCCACGTGCCCGTGCAGAAGCAAGGCTCCAGGAAAAGGGATTCGACACCGTGGTGATCGACGGAGTGCTCGGTGAGCTGGTCGAAACCGGGATTCTTGATGATGGCAGGTGCGCGGAATCGCTCGTCAATGCATGGTGCAGGGGCGGCCCCATGGCTGCCAGGGAATTGGAGAGAAGACTCGTGGAACGGGGCATCGATTCCGAGCTGGCGGTTTCAGCATCCATTGCAGCATGCAATGTCGATGAACTGGAAGATGCACTGACCCTGGCTCGAAAGAGACTGGGACGTCTTGGGAATCTTCCACGCAACGTGGCTGCTCGAAGGCTCTTTGAGTACCTCGCAAGGCGGGGGTACGAGGAGGACACGGCCTGCAGAACACTTGATGTGCTCGGGCTGTCCGTTGAAGAAGACTGACATACCCTGCGGCTCATGTACCATCTGTTCATGATGACTGTGCTCGAAATCGAACCCCGGGATGTCCAGCGACGTCTCGACGATGGCGAAGACCTGCTCCTGCTTGATTGTCGCACGCAGGAGGAGTGGACGACTTGCCACATCGAGGGAGCAGTGCTCATTCCCTTGCAGGAGATGAGCCTTCGCATCGTGGAACTGGAGTCACGGCGGCAGCATCCCATCGTCGTATACTGCCACAAGGGCCAACGTTCGATGATCATTACGCGGCTGCTTCGACACATCGGGTTCACCGATGTGCACTCCATGCAGGGCGGAATAGATCGCTGGTCGGCCGAGATAGACCCCGACATGCCCACCTACTGAACAGGACTCCCCCGTGCTCTCCAAGCGTCTCATCACCGGACCCCTCCTCGTGATCCTGCTCCTTGGACTGGCGTATCTCGATGGATGGGTTGGAACGCGCCAGATTGCAACCTCCCTCTACATGGGCTGGCCGATGGGCGAATTCGGAATCGAGACGATCCCTCCTGGACTCATCATCTTCCTGACCTGCTGCTGCATCATCCCCCTGGCCTCGGTTGAACTTGCCACCATGTCCAAGGCCGGTGGTACCCGATGCAATGCCGGGCTTACAGGCTGTTTCAGCATTCTCATCCTCTGCACGATGTGGATCGGTTCCGCGATTCCAGACAGTCCCGGATCATCAATGCTGGTCGTCAGCCTGCTTGCAAGCATTCTCGCAACATGCTTCATCGCGTCACTGGTCGTCTATGCCTGGGGAGCTCGAACGGACGGCGTCCTGACTGCCAGCGCTTCAACACTCTGTTTCGCCTCGTACCTGGGACTCTTTCTCGGGTTCTACCTGTTGATCCGCGCAGATCATTCGATCTGGTGGATCATCGGGATCATTGCCATCGTGAAGATGTGCGATACAGGGGCCTACTTCATCGGCTCTGCGATAGGTCGGCACAAGTTGATCCCATGGCTGAGCCCAGGAAAGACTTGGGAGGGCCTTGCCGGTGGGCTGCTCGTTTCGATGCTGACTGCATGGGGGCTTGCCAGCATGAGTGCACACTGGCTCCCCGCCGAACCGGTCATTCCCTTTGTCTGGGCGATGGGATTGGGTCTGGCCATCGGTCTCACTGGCCAGGCCGGTGACCTGGTCATGAGCCTCATCAAGCGCAGTGCCCAGGTCAAGGACAGTTCATCATTGCTTCCCGGCCTTGGTGGGGTCATGGATGTCCTCGACTCTCCCCTGCTAGCTGCACCAGTAGCATGGTGGCTGCTTCGATGGCTTGCCTCCGGAAACCCGATCTCCTAAAGAAACCCCAACATTGCTCCATTGGTCGCCATGTTTCCATAGAATGCGGGATCACAACGATTGAGGAGCAACTCCCCCACATGTCCGTCATTGAGCATCTCCTGGAACTCCACCTGGTTGACCGACAGGTCCGTGGACTCCGATCTCGCGTGGAAACGGCCGAGATCTACCATCGAACTCAACAGAAGCAACTCGAGGATATCGAGGGCAAACTCGACCAGATTCAGCAGCAGTGCCGGGTCGCACAGGCAACTGCGGCAAATCTTGAAACAGAGGGCAACAGCATCGATGCCCGGATCGAGAAGTTCCGGGAAGATCTCAAGTTGTCCGCAACGACAAAGCAGTACAACACGGTCCTCGAGGAAATAAACACCTTCAAGACCGAACGAGGACAGGTTGACGAACAGGCCCTTGCCCAGTTGGAACAGGCGGAGAACCTCGAGAAGGACATGGAAGGCCTGGATGCTCGAATTGCCGAGCGCAAGACACTTGTGGAATCTGCCGAATCGGATCTCAACGAACGACGAACCGAAGTTTCAGACAGGCTCAATGAACTTGAAATCGAGCGTGCGCAGAAGGCGGAAGCCATCCCACCCGAGGTACTCGAAGTCTTCGACCAGACAGCAGATGACTACGAAGGCGACACGATGGCCGAGATCGAGGAGATCGATCTCAAGCGACTTGAATACAACTGCTCAAGTTGCAATGTGTCGCTGCCCTTCAACCTCGTGAACACGATTATGTCCAATGCGAACAATGTGCACCAGTGCGAAGGTTGCATGCGCATCCTCTACGTGACCGAAGAGGTACGTGGAGCACTTCTTGCCAAGAAGTAATCTACTCATCAAAGAACTCGGCCTGCCCCCTGGCCTGCTTCGTACGTGACTGGACACGGCTAATCTCGTGTGCCAGTTCGTCGATCGAACGAAAGTCGTAGTACTCGCTCGCGTACCGAATGTATGCAATTTCATCGATATCACGCAGACACGCAGCAACACGGCGACCGACCTCGACGCTTGGAACTTCACGGTCGAAGGCCTGCCGGACGTCGGCTTCGACCTCCTCGGCAACCGACTCCTTGAGATCCTCCGAAACCGGTCGTTTCCCGCATGCTGCAATGACGCCACGTAGGATGTTCCCCCTGTCAAAGGGCACCCTGGCCCCATCCTTCTTGACCACCACCAGGCGACCGGAGGACTGGACACGTTCATAGGTCGTGAAACGCATGTTGCATGCCAGGCATTCTCGACGACGACGGATTACGACCCCACCCTCCGAAGAGCGGCTGTCGATGACCTTGTCATTGTCCTCACCACATCGTGGACAGAGCACATGTACCTCCTGCATCCAGGCTCCTCATGCTATCGACCACCACCGCGGGCGTTCTCAAGGGAATCGACGACACCATGCCATGGGGCTATCCTGCACACCAGTTCAATCCCAACCACCTCCACCCCGACCCATGAACCATGCCCCAGATCACGCTCCCTGACGATTCCAAGAAGGACTTCAACGAGGCCACCAGCCCGCAGGGCGTGGCTGCATCCATTGGATCCGGCCTTGCCAAGGCAGCCATCGGCGGAATGGTCAACGGGGTCCTCGTCGATTGCGACCACCTCATCGACGAAGATGCGCACGTCGCCATCATCACGGCGCCTCGCAAGAAGGAAGATCCTTCTCCAGAAGCCCTCCACCTTCTCAGGCACAGCGCAGCCCATGTCATGGCAGAAGCCATTCAGCGTCTCATCCCCGAAGCGAAGCTGGTCTATGGCCCCCCACTGGAGTCCGGCTTCTACTACGACATGGCCCTTCCAGAAGGACGGCCGATTCGAGAAGAGGACTTCAAGGCCATCGAGGACGAGATGAAGGCGATCATTTCCGAGGATCGATCCTTCTCCAGGTATGAACTGACCTGTGATGAAGGAATGAAGAAACTTGCCGAAGAAGGAAGCAAGTACAAGATCGACAACGCGGAACGAGCCATTGAAGGTGGTGCAACAACACTCAGCTGGTACGCGACCGGCCAACCAGGTGAACACTGGGAAGATCTCTGCCGCGGACCTCACGTCCCCTCGACCGGATTGATCGGGGCTGTCAAGATCATGAGCGTAGCCGCCAGTTACTGGCATGGTGATGCCAACTCCGATCACTTGACCCGCATATATGGCACCGCCTTCTTCAACGAAGCGGGGCTCGCTGACCATGTCCAACGACTCGAAGAAGCACGACAGCGTGACCACCGGGTCATCGGCAGGCAACTGAAGTTGTACGTCATCGATGAACTCGTCGGGCAGGGGCTCATCCTCTGGACTCCTCGCGGCGCCGTCCTCAGGGATGAATTGCAACGCTTCATCGGCGAGGAGTTGAAGCGGCAGGGGTACCAGGAAGTATTCACTCCGCACATCGGGAAACTCGATCTCTACCGGACATCCGGACACTACCCCTACTACCAGGAAAGTCAGTACCCCCCGTTGATCGACCAGGAGCAGATGAAACGACTCTCGGATGAAGGCTGTTCCTGCTCCGACCTGGCCAACATGATGCGGGATGGAGAGATAGATGGGTATCTCCTGAAACCCATGAACTGCCCACACCACATTCGAATCTATTCAAGTGAACCCAGGAGTTACCGGGACCTTCCCATTCGACTCAATGAATTCGGAACCGTCTACAGGTGGGAGCAGTCTGGAGAACTTGGGGGAATGACCCGGGTCAGGTGCTTTACCCAGGATGATGCGCACCTCTTCTGCACCGAGGACCAGATCGCTGATGAGTTGGCCGGGTGCCTTGAAATCGTGAAGATCATCTTCAACACGTTGAACATGACTGATTACCGCGTTCGGGTCGGCCTCCGTGACGAAGAAGATGGGAAATACGTCGGGGAACCCTCGAACTGGGACAAGGCCGAGGATGCATGCCGAAAAGCTGCAGCTTCACTGGGCGTCCCATTCAGCGAGGAACCCGGAGAGGCGGCCTTCTATGGACCCAAGATCGATTTCGTGGTTCGCGATGTAATCGGACGGGAGTGGCAACTTGGCACCATCCAGGTCGATTACAACCTGCCGGAACGGTTCGATCTTTCCTACATCGGGGCGGATAACTCAAAGCACCGACCCGTCATGATTCACCGGGCGCCATTCGGCTCATGGGAGCGGTTCATCGGCGTGCTGATCGAACACTTCGCAGGCGCATTTCCCTTCTGGCTTGCTCCAGAGCAGATCCGCGTACTCCCAGTGAGCGAGAAGAGTGCGGACTATGCAACCGAGCTCCATGGCAGGCTGAAATCGATCGGACTTCGAGCCGATCTCGACGATTCAAATGAGCGATTGCAGGCCCGCATACGAAATGCAGCCTTGATGAAAATTCCCTACCTCTTCGTGGTCGGACCTCGAGACGCCGAGGCTGGAACCGTCAGCGTGCGGGCCCATGGCATCGAGAAGGACCTTGGAGCCGTGAAAATGGGCGCTCTCATCGAATCGGCAGCGAGAGAAGCTTCTACGCGAGGCGAGCACACGATCCTCCAGGATCACTTCCCTGAAGCTTCTGAAACCTGATTCAACGGTGATTTGCTTGCCGGAATCATGGTTCTGCTGATACCCTGCTTGGATCGGGCACCGCGGCAACCAGGGGGTTGCCCACCGGCAGGAGGAGATGGACATCGTTCACGAGGCTGGAACTTTGCGTGGGACTTGGACTGAAAGCTGCTTGTGCGCTCCAGTACCCTCTCCCGCTCCCGGGTCCATGTACGTGACTGCATGCCTCACAACGGCATGAAGGTCCACTCCCCGAAAATACAGGCACTTGTCTACTAGGCACCAAGCCCGACGATCTCGGATGATCGTTGAAACATTCAATCAACAAGAGGAGTTTCTCCCATCGCTCGACGACGTTTCTTCAAGCCCCAGGAAGCCAACCGGAATCTTCCACGTATCAATGAGAACATCCGGAAATCACCAATCCGTGTCATTGATGAAAATGACGACATGATCGGAGTCATGAAGACCGAAGATGCGGTTCTGCGTGCCCGCGAAATCGGCCTTGATCTCGTGGAAATATCCCCGGACAGTGACCCCCCAGTGTGTCGTATTCTCGACTTCGGAAAGTACCGCTACGAACAATCGAAGAAGGACAAGGCTAATCGTGCCAAGTCGAAGGCACTTGACATGAAGGAAGTCCGGCTCGGACGATCCATGAAGATCGATCCGCACGACATCGGAATCCGACTCGACCAGGCTCGTCGGTTCCTCATGGATGGTCACAAGGTGCAGATCGTCCAGAACTTCCGTGGGCGTGAAATGCTCCACAGGGAACGTGGTCATGAACGCATGGCCAATGTCATTGCAACCCTCGAGGATATCGCCAAGGTCGAGATGGAACCTCGAATGGCAGGAAGACGGATGACGATGATGCTTGCACCGGACAAGACCAAGATCGCACGATTGAAGCAATCGATGACGGCTACCGCGGGCAACAAGCAGGAAACCGCGGTGGAACCGATCATTCCAGATGAAGTTGCAAGTGCGGTCTCAGGTGAAGAGGACACTGAAAATACGACATGACCCCAGGTGACCAGGGGAAGGTCGCCACGAGGTGAACATGGCACGAATCGGCGTCATATCTGATATTCACAGCAACGCGAATGCGTTCATGGCGGTACTCAACGAACTGGGGCGACAGGATGTCGAGGAGATCTTCTGCCTCGGTGACATCGTCGGGTATGGGCCGGCTCCCGGACGGTGCCTGGAACTGGCATTCACATACTGCGACATCCTGGTTCGCGGCAATCATGATGAAGCAGTCTTCGACGAATGGGCTCACCGGAAGTTCAATCCGGTAGCCTGGGCAGCCATCGAATGGACTCGCAAGAACCTGAGTGAACGAGACGTCGACTCGCTGGTTCACATGAAGCCCATCGAGATTTCTCCACACGGCGTCACCTGCGCCCACGACACTCCACAGGAGTATGCAACGGCCTATGTGCTCGACCCAACGACCGCGGCAGAGGCCTTCAACTCGCTGGAGACCCCGATTGGACTGATCGGGCATACCCACATTCCCCGCGTATTCACGGTGCCGGAGGAGGCACTCGCCGGAAATGAATGTCCCCCCCAAGCCATCAACATCATCCACCCTGTACCCGGGGAACCCATCACCATTCCAGATCATCACTGGTGCCTCTGCAACCCGGGCGCCGTGGGGCAACCTCGCGATGCCGATCCACGTGCAAGCTGGGCCATCCTCGATACCGAGGCAAGGACTTTCACCGTGCACCGAACGGACTATGACATCAGGCAGACGATCATCGAAACCAAGGAGGCGGGCCTGCCGGAAATCCTCGGTTCACGATTGATGGAGGGACTCTGATGCATCGCATCAGATGGCCCGTCGTGCCCACCCCCCATGGATGAACCTGGACAGGAACAGAACCGCACGCACTGCTAGCTCACTGCAGAGTCCGATCCAGATCCCAACAAGCCCATACCCGAGATGGATCCCGAGGAACCATGCAAGCGGGAGGCGGACCAGGTAACTGGAACTACTCGTAATCACGAAGACCCAGAACGTATCACCTGTTCCTCGCAGCGCCTGTCGCACCACCATCGACGTTGCAAAGAACACCTGCGTTGCACCACAGATGAACAGGAGCCTGGGCACGTATTCCATGTGGATGGCCTGGTCGCTCACAACAGATGTCAACGCCTTTCCATACATCATCAAGACAATGCCGCAGAGCCCCATGATGAAGATCCCGAGACCAGTGCACGTCCAGACGGCCTTCTTCGCCATGCGTACATTGCCCGCTCCGAGGTATTGCCCGGCAATCGACCCAGCGGCGATTCCAATGGCAAAGCCCGGCATGAAACTGAACGCCTCCCACTGAACAGCAATGATGTGAGCACCCTGGAGCCCTTCCCCGGGCTCCGCCAGATCTGTTGATGCTGCACCTGTCGCCTCGAGGACATCTCTCCCCCCCCGCAGGGACACGATGCCGATGAACCAGAGAACAACCAGGTTCGCCGTCCACATCGAGCATCCTTCGATAAAATTCGGAATGCCGATCTTGATGACCCGCCATGCCATGCCCCATTCGATTTTCAATCGGCCCGGGAACAGTTTCAGGTCGCGAATACCCCGCCCGAGAACCAGCAGGGTCAATACGGCTCCAACAAGAAAACTCGCGGACGTCCCCCATGCGATTCCCTGGACATTCATGTCGTACTGGAACGGGTTCTCAAGGATCGACTCACCCCAGCGAAGATCCGCTCCCGAGAGAACCCATGAAATACCCACGTTGACGATATTGACGATCACGGCGATCAACGAGGGGCGAATCGACTCACCCGCCCCGTGCATGCACATCCCACCGACCATCATGATTCCGAAGAATGGCAGTCCAAACGCGATGATGCGGACGTACTCGGTGCAGAACTCCCTTGCCAGGACCTGGTCCGTGTTGAACGCGACCTCGGCAAGCAGCGGGGCGCCTGCCCACATCAGGCCGGAGACCAGTACCCCCCAGACGAGGGACAGGCACAGGGCCTGTCCAAGTGCACGTTCTCCAAGCTGTCGATCCCCGGCCCCCATCGCCCTCGCGATGATCGCCTGTCCACCAATGCCCAGGCCCGCCATCGCGATGCCGATGAACCAGCCTACGTAGGACCCCACGCCGAGGCCATCCAGCGCCTGTGTAACGATCTCCCCGGGAAGCGCTCCAGCGAGCATCTTGTCGACGAGCCCGACTGTTGCTGCCAGGAACTGTTGAATGAGGATCGGCAATGCCAGGATCGCGATCGCCATGGGGAGCGTTTTCCCCACAAGTCGGCCAGACTTGATTTGACCTTCATCGCTTTTCAACTGGCCAGGCGTGCTCGACAAGTGCACAGGCTAACAGGTTCATCCCATGCCAACCTGCACAGGTCACGTGTCATCCAATGTTGGTTCATCCCACGTACCACGATGCTTCTCCTTCGGAGCGAGCCCCGCCGGCTGGGATGGTTGTTCGTAGGACTGCTGTATCCAGAATGCAATGTGTTCGAACCAAAGCTTGTCACGCTGGTAGGTCGGGTAGAAGTAGTCTTGTCTCCCCGCGAACAACTTGGACTTGTCGGCTTGGCGGTCATACCAGAGTTGCCAGTCGGTCCTGCTGAGTCCCCACTCCTGGCCCGTCAAGGTCGCAAGGGATTGAGCTGCATCGACGTTGACGGACAACCGCCGGTCATCAAGACCAAGCAAGAGAGCCTGGAATACCCGGTCCTCTGAATACTGTCCAAGAGCAACAGCAACAGCAGCCTTTACCTCGCCATCGTCGTCATCACTGACAAGGACCCTGATGAGTTCTTCAACCACTTCTGGATTATGAAGACGCTGCAACGCCTTGGCGGCGACCCACCTGATGTTCTGACTGTCCGTTACCGATGAACTGATCCAGGGAACAATGAGAATTGCGTCCTCCGTTGTACCGTGGCGTCCGAGGGCCGTGATTGCAGCCGCTCGGACGAGTGGATCGGTCTCATGCTCAACGTAATCTCGATACATGTTCAGGTAGACATCGGCACCGCCGAAATCCGCAGTCGACAGCAGGACAACCCCCTCCCGTCGAAGGTCGGCGTTGTATGGATCGAGGGCGTCGGTTGCCGCCTGCATCGGGGACTTGGGTTGAAAACTCTCACCGATGTCCTTGAAATCATCAAAGACACAGCCGGGCAGTGTCAGGCCGGCAGTCAGCAGAGGCAGCAGCAACCACGTAGATCGCATGCGTGGAGTATAGGTCAACTGCAGCCCGATCAAGGAAGCCTCAGTCCTCGTCTTCTTGGGGCTTGAATGCCTTGATGACATCGGCCTGGACATTCGGAGGCGTATTTTCATCATGCGAATATTCCATCGAATAACTGCCGGCTCCCGCAGTTATCGACTTCAACTGGTTGGAATAACTCATGACCTCGGACAAAGGCGCCTCTGCGGTCAGGACGGCCTGGTTGCCCGGAAGAATCTGAGTTCCCTGGATTCGTGCCCGACGACCAGACAGGTCGGCTGAAATATCGCCGATCATCTCTGCTGGAACGGAGATTTCAAGTGTGACGAATGGTTCAAGCAGGACCGGTGATGCTTTCTGCACCGCGTCGACGAAGGCCTTCTTGCCGGCGGAGACGAAGGCCACTTCCTTGGAATCAACCGGGTGATGCTTCCCATCGTAGACAGCGACGTGAATGTTCTGCATCGGGTAACCGGCAACGGCGCCGGAGCCCATGACCTGCCTGACACCCTTTTCGATGGCTGGCAGAAACTGCTTGGGCACCGATCCCCCGAACGTTTCGTCAGCAAAGACCAGCCCATTGACGAGTTCTTCATCCTCGGATGAGACGGGCTTGACACGAAGGTACACCTCTCCGAACTGGCCGGATCCACCCGTCTGCTTCTTGTGACGATGATGACCTTCGGCCGCGCCCGTAATGGTCTCCTTGTAGGCAACCTTCGGCTGCCTCGTTTGAACTTCCACCCCGTAGCGATCCTTCAGAAGCCTGAGTTTCGCCCTCAGGTGTTGTTCCCCGATGCCCCTGAAGACCGTTTCGTGTGTTGCTGCAACACGTTCCATCGCCAAAGTCTGATCCTCTGCCAGCATCTTTGCAATGGCCTCGCTGAGCTTTCCCTCGGCTCCCTTTGAAGTCACCTCTATGGCCAGGCCGAACATGGGTTTCGGCTGCGCAATGGGCATGATCGACGCAATGGTGTTTGCAGCCTCTGCATGAAATACGCTGTTGCAGACGATTTCGTCGATCTTCGATACGACTGCGATGTCACCTGGAATAGCCGAATCCAAGTCAGTTGAATCCTTGCCCTGCATCCGCATGAGATGGGACAGCCTGACCGGCTTGCGTTCGTCATCAAGTCGATGGCTTTCACCGGGCTTGATGGAACCCTGGTGAATCCGCATGTAGGCGAGCTTTCCGACGAATGGATCCGAAGACAACTTGAAGACATGCGCCAGCAGTGGATCACCTGCGCCATGCGAGGGCTCGATGGACTCGCGTTCTTCTCCCTTGACCCTCTGGAACGGTCGTGGCTGACCCTGCATCGGGTTTGGAAAGAGTTCAACGACCTGGTCCACGAGTTCTTTAACCCCCACGCCTTCGCGCGCGGAAGTGAACATCACTGGAACAAGATGACCTTCGAACATCGCCTGTCTGAAAGGACCGGTCAGGCTTGCACTGTCAACTTCACCCTGTTCAAGGTATTGCTCCATGAGTGCCTCGTCGGTTTCGACAACCTGCTCGATGATTGCCGTATGGAAACCATCGATCGAACCAAGGTCTGAATCACCTTCACCAGAGAGGAAGCACCGTTTGACCACGCTGCCCCCGTCGCAGGGAACATTGATTGGAAGACATCGCCTCCCGAATGCCTCCTGGATGGAATCAAGTGTTGCCATGAGATTCGATCCTGCATCGATCTTGTTCACGACGATTGCAACAGCAGCGCCACAGTCCGAAGCTCGAGTCATGGCCCTCCGGGTGACTGGCTGAATCCCGGAAGCTGGATCGATCACGATGACTGCTGTCTCGACAGCCGGAAGGACTCCAACCGACTTGCCGAAGAAATCGGGTCGCCCCGGTGTATCAATGATATTGACGTGGCATCCAGCATGATCGAGATGCATGACACAACTGTCGAGACTGTGCTGGAACTCCTGTTCAAGATCATCCCAGTCAGAGACCGTACTGTTGTCCTCGACCTTCCCGGCCCTGGGAATGGCTCCGGCCCGTGAGAGCATCTCTTCTGCCAAGGTGGTCTTGCCGGAGCCTGAGGCTCCAAGGATCGCGATGTTGCGGATCTGTTCAGTCGTGTAGTTCGGCATGGCTTCCCTTCTCCATACCCCCTGGCCAGCAGCTTCATGCTGAGGCAGGGGGAGACAGAGTAGGATAATCGAAGGCCCTTTCGGACGCATCTGACCTCCCACTCGTGAACAAACCACTCTTCCACATCGTGCTTCTGGCACCCGAGATCCCCAACAATACCGGGAACATCGGCCGTACGGCCGTTGCCGCTGGCTGTGTGCTGCACCTGGTCCATCCACTTGGATTCGACATGGATGAAAAGGCACGTCGCAGGGCCGGTCTCGACTACTGGCAGCATCTCTCCTGCATCGAGCATGCTTCCTGGGATGAGTTCCTTGCAACGGAACAACCCCGTCGCCTCTGGCTCTACACGACTCGATCAGATCGTCCGCATTGGGAGGCGGAATTCCAAAGAGGGGATTACCTCCTCTTTGGAAATGAAACAAGTGGAGTACCCCAGGCCGTGCACGATGACGTAGCGGGACACTGGGGCGAGGACCATCGAGTCCTGCTCCCGATGCAGCCGAAGGCACGAAGCCTGAACCTTGCAACAGCCGTCAGCGCTGCGGTGTACGAAGGACTCCGAACCGTGGAATGCAGGAAGCAGTGCTGAGATCGACTAGAGTGGAAATCGTTCACAGATCGAACGAACTGAGTCGCAAACGGCCTGGCACTCCGACTCGTCACCCTGGGAACCCATGACTCGATCAAGGAGCTCGACGACTTCCACCATCGCACCTGCATCAAGCCCCCGCGTCGTGACTGCAGCGGTGCCCAGTCGCAGGCCACTGGTCACCATCGGTGGCCTCGGGTCGTTCGGGATTCCATTCTTATTCGTGATGATTCCTGCCGTCTCAAGCCAGCGTTCTGCATCTGCGCCGGTCAGTTCTGCGTCCCGAGGTTGCAGATCGACAAGTACCAGGTGGTTATCCGTGCCTCCACTGCAGAGTCGATATCCCTTCTCGACGAGCGCAGTCGCCATCGCCTCGGCATTCGTCACGACGTTCCGTGCATAGGTCTCGAACGACGGCTCGAGCGCTTCACCGAATGCAATCGCCTTCGCGGCGATGACATGCATCAATGGACCGCCCTGCGAACCCGGGAAGACCTTCCGGTCAACAAGCTTCGCGATCTCCTCGTCATCCGTCAGGATCATGCCCCCACGTGGACCCCGCAATGTCTTGTGTGTTGTTGTCGTAACGACATGTGCATGTGGAAATGGCGATGAATGAACACCAGCCGCAACAAGTCCTGCAATGTGCGCGATATCCGCCATGAGCACGGCGCCGACCTCATCGGCTATCGAACGGAATGCCGCGAAGTCGATCGTCCTCGGGTAGGCCGAGTACCCGCAGATGATCATCCTCGGCTTCGTCTCGATCGCAATTCGTCGAATCTCGTCATAGTCGAGCAACTCGGTCTCGGGATCCAGGTCGTAGTCAACGATGTCGTAGAACGTGCCTGAGAAGTTCGGCTTCAATCCATGGCTCAGGTGTCCACCTGACTTGATGGGCAGCGAGAGAATGCGATCCCCGGGCTTACACATGGCCATGAAGGCCGCGATATTCGCGCTGGCTCCACTGTGTGGCTGTACATTTGCATATCCGCACCCGAACAAGGCCTTGGCTCGATCACGGGCCAGATTCTCGATCCGGTCATGGAACTCGCAACCACCGTAGTATCGCTTGCCCGGGTAGCCCTCCGCGTACTTGTTCGTCAACCATGATCCCATGGCATGCATGACAGCCGGGCTGACATGATTCTCCGATGCGATGAGTTCCAGGGTATTCGACTGCCGCTCCGCCTCTGCAGCCATGTGCCGAGAGACTTCCGGGTCAGCCTGTTCAAGAAGTTTCAGCAGTTGCCGGGAAGAATCGTCCATGCGCTGCGACGTAGTCTGGTGGGCCTGTGACATCATTGAATGGTATCCGCTGGCCGAGCATGGGCAACACCCGGACCTTGATAGAATGGAGGCATGCCAGGAACATCGAACAGGATCAAGGCCTGGCGTCCGATAGAGGCGCCGATGGGACTTTTTATGCTCGCCATTGATGAGCAGGATGCCCTGCTCACCGACTGGCCGGACCTCCTCGATCATCCCTGGCCCTCGGACAAGCTGCTCGATGAAGGCTGTTGTCCTCGATCATCCCTGGCCCTTCAACATTATTTCAGCGGGGAATCCATCGACCCCGCGACGTGTAGTGAGGCGAGGATTCCTGCCGGTCCTCCCTTCTATTCCCGTTGCTGGAAGGCATGCCGGGGCATCGGCCTCGGTATAACGACCAGCTACGCCGATCTTGCACGCCGAGCAGGCAATCCGGATGCCATCCGCGCTGCAGCGAGCAGCATGAGGCACAATCCACTGCCGATCTTCGTGCCATGTCACCGTATTCTCGAATCCACGGGAGGGCTGGGTGGATTCGCAGGCAGTACTGATCCTTCGAGCCGGGCATTGCAATTGAAGCGGGAACTCCTGGAGTTTGAATCGACCATTCCTTCAATGACCCGCCTGGACATGGATGAACCGGCTCTTGCCGAGGAAGGAATGTCATGCGCCTGACCATCGTTGGAAGTGGATACGTAGGCCTGGTATCCGGAACATGCCTGTCGAACACGGGAAACCAGGTCACCTGCCTGGACCTTGATCCTCATCGGGTGAAGACCCTCAGGGAGGGATGCTGCCCGATCCATGAACCAGGACTTGAAGAACTCCTCAAGGCCAACATCGCTTCGGAACGACTCCAGTTCACTGACGATCCAGGCGAGGCATACCGGGATGCCCAGATCATTTTCATCTGCGTCGGAACCCCGACTGGAGACGATGGCACAACCGATCTGTCTGCCGTCATGTCGGTCGCTGATGACATCGCGGATGCCATTGCCGCGGCATTGACGGCCCCCCACCCACTGGTCGTGGTGAAATCCACGGTCCCACTTGGAACAACGATAGCTGTCCGAGACCGGATCAAGGCGAACGTCGATGCGCCATTTTCCGTGGCGGACAACCCCGAGTTTCTCAAGGAAGGGGATGCCGTCAGCGATTTCCAGAAGCCCGATCGAATCGTCTGTGGTGTTGATGATGACACTGGACGGAAGGTTCTTGAAGAGTTGTATGCCCCCTACGTACGGCAGGGAAACCCGTGCCTCTTCATGGACATCGTTTCAGCGGAAATGGTCAAGTACGCATCAAATGCCATGCTGGCGTGCCGGATCTCATTCATGAACGAGGTCTCTCGGCTCTGTGATCATCATGGGGCTGATATTGCCCAGGTCCGTGAAGGCATGTGTACCGATACTCGCATCGGGCGAGACTTTCTCTATGCAGGGCTCGGTTACGGGGGATCCTGTTTCCCGAAGGACATCATTGCACTCATCGAGATGGGCAGGGAGGCTGGGCTGCCAACTCCACTCAACGAGGCCGTACATGTCGTGAACCAGTCACAACGACTCTGGTTCATCGAGAGGATGCGGGCAGTACTCGGAACAGACATGAACGGACTTCGAATCGGTGTATGGGGCCTGGCGTTCAAGCCTCGTACCGACGATATCCGTGAAGCACCCTCGCGAATGATCGTCAACGCCCTGCTTGAATCCGGTGCCGAGGTGATCGGGTACGACCCTGTAGCTGCTGACAATTTCCAGCGGCTTGATACCGGGATGGAACGTGCCGAGGACATGTACGAAGCCGCATGCAACGTCGATGCCCTGGTCATCTGTACCGAGTGGAGCGAGTTCCGTACACCGGAATTCGATCGTCTTCGGAGCAGCATGCGAAGCCCCTTGATCTTCGATGGAAGGAATCTTTGGGATCCGGTTCGGATGGCCGGTCTTGGGTTCAACTACCTCTGCATAGGGCGGCCGAATCTCGACCCGGCAATTTCACCGGCTGATACCCCGGCGTAAATCCGCCCCGTCAGGATCGATGAAGTTCCGCTTTCCCGCCCCGAGAGGTTGCAGACCGGACCCGAGTCTGCTTTACTCACCCCACCCACGTTCTGGTGACATGGGAATGCGGAGCCTGCCGATGCCACCACGCCGGTCCACGGCGTCAATCCGGGGAAGACCCTCATGGATGCCCTCCATGGCAATGGTCTCCTCCTGCCTGTTGAGCCTTTCCTGCGTCCTTCCAGCCATGGCTGCCGGCGTACCCGTGTGCGCAGACGGGGCCTCTCCCTCCCCGACGATGTTCGCTCCTCGATCGATCCCTGCACAGAAGATTCTCGACGTAAGTTGGTTTGTCTGGGGCATCTGTGGATTGATCTTCCTGATCATGGCCGCGTTGATTCTCTGGTGCATCATCAAGTACCGCCAGAAACCCGGAGATGACACCGAAGCGCCCCAGATCTACGGTTCGAATCCGATTGAACTTGCCTGGACCATCATCCCGACCGTGATCGTCTTCGTGCTCTTCCTGGTTTCGGCCAGGACGATCTTCGAAATAGACCACACCAGCCCCCCTCCTAATTCCCTCGAGATAACCGTGGTCGGTCACCAGTGGTGGTGGGAGTTCGACTACCCGGACCAGGGGTTCGTCACAGCCAATGAACTGCACGTGCCACTGACACGCAACGGCCAGTCTGTTCCGATCTACCTGACGCTTGAATCGAATGACGTCATCCACAGTTTCTGGGTGCCCCAACTGGCCGGGAAGACCGATGTCGTTCCCAACAGGCTCAACCACCTCTGGCTTCAACCAACGATGACGGGCACCTACGTCGGTCAGTGTGCCGAGTACTGTGGCACCCAGCATGCGAACATGCTCATCACTGTCGTCGTCCACGAAGAGGATGACTTCAATGACTGGGTCACGAACCAGCAAACGGATGCAGTAGATGATCCAAGTGTGACTGAAGGTCGGAGCCTGTTCCTGCAGACTTCATGCATCAACTGCCATAGGGTCAGGGGAACGCCCGCAAACGGCACCTTTGCGCCCGATCTGACGCACTTGATGAGCCGCAGCGTGATCGGAGCCGGCGTTGTCGCCAATACCCCCGAGAACCTCAATACATGGGTCTTTGATCCCCAGATGATCAAGCCCGGATGCCGAATGCCCTCGATGAAACTCTCACCGGAGGAGGTCAAGGAAGTTGTTTCCTACCTCCTGACACTCAAGTAGAAGAAAGCCGATACGAATGAAAACGCTCCAGCAACCAGGACATGGGAACGGCTCGGAATACAGCCGTGCGCCTTTCCTGTCCAGACTGCATGAGTGGATTGCAACTACCGATCACAAGAAACTCGGCGTGATGTACGTATCGACCGGCCTGATCTTCTTCCTGATCGGCGGACTGGAAGCGACGATGATGCGATGGCAGCTTGCCGTGCCTGGGAACACGGTGCTCTCGCCCGAGGATTTCAACAGGCTGTTCACGATGCACGGAACCACCATGGTCTTCCTGGTGGGAATGCCCATTCTGCTTGGCGTTGCCAACTACTTCGTCCCATTGCAGATCGGGGCACGCGACCTAGCCTTCCCGAGGCTGAATGCATTCGGCTTCTGGCTCTTCCTCTTCGGTGGACTTCTCCTCTACTTCAGTTACTTCGGCGCACAGGGCCTCTACGGGATGGGATCCGCTCCGGACGTGGGGTGGTTCGCCTATGCGCCCTTGACTGAACGGACCTATTCACGGGGCCACAGCACGGACTACTGGATTCTCGGCCTGCTTGTCAGTTCATTCGGATCGATCGCCACCGGCATCAACCTGATCACGACGATCCTGACCATGCGCTGTCGGGGCATGACGCTCATGAAGATGCCGCTGCTGGTCTGGCTCATGCTCATCGATGCGATCCTGATCATGATCGCCATGCCCCCCCTGGCGGCCGCACAGGTCATGCTCCTCTTCGACCGACTCATGGGAGCACATTTCTTCGATCCCCAGGGAGGTGGGTCTGCCGTCCTCTGGCAGAACCTCTTCTGGTTCTTCGGTCATCCAGAGGTCTACATTCTCATCCTTCCGGCGTTTGCCTACGTCTCCGAGATCATTCCCGTCTTCTGTCGGAAGGTCATCTTCGGCTATCCGCTCATGGTGGCGGCAACAGTCTCCATCGGCTTCATCAGTCTCGGTGTCTGGGTACATCACATGTTCGCCCTGGGCCTGAGCCCCATGGTCAACACGATTTTCATGGGATCCACCTTCCTGATCGCGATCCCGACCGGCATCAAGATGTTCAACTGGGTGGGAACCATGTTCGGCGGCAAGATCCGCTTCGATACCCCGATGCTCTTTTCCACCGGTTTCCTGGCCATGTTCCTCATCGGGGGATTGACCGGCATAATGCTCGCCACCGTTCCCTTCGACTGGCAGGTCAGCGATTCCTACTTCGTCGTCGGCCATTTCCACTACGTACTGTTCGGCGGACTGGTCTTCGCCATCTTCGCCGCCATCTACTACTGGTTCCCGAAGGTGACCGGAAAGATGCTTTCCGAATCGCTGGGCAAGTGCCAGTTCTGGCTGCTCTTCATCGGGTTCAACCTGACCTTCGGGCCGATGCATGTTTCCGGCATGCTTGGCATGCCACGTCGAATCTACACCTACCACGCTGATCGAGGCTGGGAGCTCTGGAACATGCTCTCCTCGATCGGAGTTCTCATCCAGATTGCCGGTGTACTCTTCTTCGTCTGGAATGTCATCCGATCACTCAGGTCGGGCAAGAAGGCCGGAGCTGACCCGTGGGATGCCTGGACCCTTGAATGGTCGACAACCTCTCCTCCCCCCGAATACAACTTCGAAGAAGAACCCGTCGTGTACTCACGCCGCCCGCTGTGGGACAAGAAGCACCCCGAAGACCCCGACTGGAAGTACGAGTAGTTCATGTCTGCAACACCGACATCACCCGCCACCCCGCTCCTTTCGCCTCCTGAAGCAATGTCACAGGCGATGGACAGTGGCAAGTGCGGCATGCTCTGCCTGATCTGCTCCGAAATCACCTTCTTCGGAACGCTGCTCGCCGTCTACCTGTTCTACATAGGTAAGGATCCAGCCGGCACCCCCACCCCGAGCGAGGTACTCGAGGTCTCAGCGGCGCCCATGAAAGTGGTCTTCAACTCGTTCTTCCTTCTTACGAGTTCCATCTGGATCACCCTTGCCGTGAGATCACTTCGAAAGGGTGCCATGGGAGCCTTCGCCTTCTGGTGGCTCCTGACCATTCTCTTCGGCGCCGAGTTCCTCGTTGGCACGGGACTCGAGTGGTACGGAATGATCGCCGATCAGGGATTGACCATCAGGACCAACCTGTTCGGATCCGGTTTCTACACGGTCGTCGGCTTCCATGCTGCACACGTGACCATCGGCCTGTTCCTGTTGAGCCTTGTCTTCGTCCTGACGCTGCTTGGCTTCATGCACAAGCGGCATGCCGAGAAGATCGAGCTCCTCTCCTGGTACTGGCACTTCGTCGACGGCATCTGGATCGCCGTCTTTACCATCGTCTACATCATCGGCCGCTGACACCCCATGTCACATGACACGCAACAACCTGGCACCGAGAACGGCATCCACCTGCCGGCACCGACCTCTTCGCCGTTCGTCTGCGCCTTCGGAGTGACACTGATCTTCACGGGGATCGTCACGATCTGGAGTGTCAGCATCATCGGCTTCGTCATCGCACTTGTCGGGGCCATTCGGTGGTGGAAGGAAGTGCTCCCGGACAACGTCCACCAACTTGTTCCATTGGAAGAAGAACGCGTCTCCATCGATCCTCGACCAGGCGGCGTTGCACACCTCATGGTCCCCGGGGGCACGCACCGAGCAAGGATTCCGATCGAAATACACCCCTATGGTGCTGGAGCCATCGGTGGACTGCTCGGCGGCATTGCCATGGCGATCATCGCCATCATCTACGGGCTCATTGCAGAGGGCAGCCCCTGGTATACGGTCAACATCCTGGGCGCAACAATCCTGCCCTCGCTCAGCCAGGAGGATGCCTCTCAACTTGCACAATGGCATACATGGGGCTTCATCTTCGGCACCCTGATCCACCTGTCCATGTCGGTCATGATCGGCCTGCTCTACGGGGTTGTACTTCCCATGATTTCCCGGGGAAGAATCCTCTTTGCTGCAGCCTTCATTCCACTGCTCTGGTCAGGGCTGGCCTGGGGATCACTCCGGGTGGTCAATCCCGTCCTGAATGATCATGTCGACTGGACGTGGTTCATCATTTCGCAGATCGTCTTCGGCGCAGTCTGCGGATTCATCGTGACACGCAGCGAACGAATCAGCACGATGCAGAACTGGTCGATGCTCGAACGAATCGGCATGGAAAGTCCAGGAGTTCCTTCAATCGGTGGAGATGACGAATGATGCAACGCCTGGCCCCATTGAGCATGGCGATCATCGTGGTATTCCTCGTCGGCTGTGACTGGATGCCGGGCAAGCCCACGCGAGCCCAGGAATCGGTGCTTCCGACCGATGTCCATGCATTCAATACCCTCTACTCGGCCAACTGCAGTGGATGCCACGGCGCCAATGGGCAGTTCGGCGCTGCACGACCTCTCAATGACCCCCTCTACCTCTCGCTGGCAGACACCGCCTACCTCGTACAGGTCACAACCGACGGGGTCCATGGCAGCCTGATGCCCCCCTTTGCACGCAAGCAGGGCGGCGGACTCACGAGCCAGCAGGTCAGTGACATCGTCAATGGGATGCATCGAACCTGGGGCAATACCGACGACGAGGACAGCCAGGCCGCACCACCCCTGGTCTCAAGCACGAAAGGGAATCCAGCACGTGGAGGCTCCCTGTTTGCGTCTCACTGTGCGGCATGCCATGGCAAGGGTGGAACCGGTGGTAAGACTGCAGGCTCGGTCGTTGACAGTACGTACCTGTCACTTGTCAGCGACCAGTCGCTTCGGAGTGTCATCATCTGCGGTCGACTGGACCTTGGCATGCCCAACTGGCGGGGGACCCTCAATGGCTCACCGGCTGGTGAGCGTGATGGCCTGCCGCCTCTCAACGACAGGCAGATCAGCGACCTGGTCGCCTTCCTGGCATCACACCGGGTGGAATTCCCCGGCGCCCCCTTCCCATCACTGAGTAACCCGCGAGGCAGTGGAACACAGGTGCCATGAGGACATACGACAATGCCTGAATCATTTGACTACAAGGAAGCCCCGGATGTACAGATGCTCGGCGAGCCCGGGGGGCCCGCGCCATCACGTCGCGGATTCCTCTTCTGGCTCGGAGCGGCACTGAATGTCGTCGTTGGCCTGCTCGTCGCCGTTCCCATTCTCGGGTACGTCTTCTCCTCGTGGAAACGTGACGACTGGCAAGCCTGGGTCGACCTGGTCCCTGGCGGCGTTGATGCCTTCCCTCCTGGCCAGACCCGGCTGGCAACCTATCGCAACCCACCCGAATTCGATGTGACTTGGGACGGGTATACAGCCGACACCCCCTGCTGGGTTCGGCGTCTTGAAGATGGAAGTTTCAATGTCTTCGCCATCAACTGCACGCACCTTGGCTGCCCGGTCCGATGGTTCCCCGAATCAAAACTGTTCATGTGCCCATGCCACGGAGGGGTCTACTACGCGGACGGCTCGCATGCCGCCGGCCCCCCACCTCGTGGGCTCTACCCCTACAAGGTCGACCAGGACGCGTTGAAGCAGGGACGACTTCGCATCCTCGCCGGCCGACTTCCAACACTCCAGGAAACAACCTGAGATCCACTCACCGATGTTTGCATCCGTCATCAACTGGTTTGAAGAACGCCTGAAACTCGGGGAGACCCTTGGTCCCTCGATGACACACTCCGTTCCCATGAGCGCCAGGTGGTGGTACGTCTTCGGAAGCATGACATTGACGGTCTTCATGCTGCAGATTGCAACTGGAATCTGCCTTTCCCTCGTCTACGTGCCCTCGGCCGATGAAGCCTACGCCAGTCTCGAGTACCTCAACTACCGGCAACAGATGGGGTGGTTCCTTCGCGGGATGCATGTGTGGGGCTCTCACCTGATGATCGCCGTCATGACGATCCACATGATCCAGGTCTTCCTCTACGGCGCCTTCAAGTACCCACGTGAACTGACCTGGATCGTCGGCGTACTCCTCTTCCTGTGCACCTTGGCCATGGGATTCACGGGACAGGTCCTTCGATGGGACCAGGATGCCTACTGGGGCCTTGGCGTCGGCATGGCCATGGCCGGTCGAGTCCCATTCATCGGTCCTGAACTGGTGTACTTCGTGCTCGGTGGCCCGACCATCGGCGGCGAAGCGCTCTCCCGATTCTTTGCGCTGCATGTCTTCGTGATCCCAGGGACCCTGATCATGCTCATCGGCGCCCACCTGTTGCTGGTCATCAAGTGCGGCATCAACGAGGCTCCGACGCCGGGATACCAGGTCAACAAGGCGACCTACAGGGAGACCTACGAGAAGGAGGTGCACAAGCGGGGAATGCCCTTCTTCCCGAACGCCGCGGGTAGGGACATGATTGCCTGTGGAATCGTGCTCTTCCTCGTGTTCTTCTGTGCAGCCTTGTTCGGACCAGCCGGGCCCAATGGCGAACCCGACCCGACACTCATTCATACTGCTCCACGACCTGACTTCTATTTCCAATCGATCTTCGCCGTGCTTGCACTGCTTCCACCCTACATGGAGACATTCCTGATCATGGCATTCCCGGTGCTTGCACTGGGAGTACTCCTGCTGCTGCCGTTCACCTCGGGCGATGGAGAAAAGAGCTGGAGACGCCGTCCCTTCTCGGTGATCACGGTCATCTTCATTCTGCTTGTCCTGAGTAGCCTGACATACCTTGGATACAAGTCCCCCTGGTCACCAGTCATGGACGCCTGGAGCGGCATTCCGACGCCGACCCAATACGTCCAGGGAAGATCTCCCCTGGAACTGCAGGGTGCATTGATCATCCAGGACAAGCAGTGCAGGAACTGTCACATGCTCGAAGGTCGAGGTGGAGAACGAGGACCTGAACTAGACGATGTCGCTACCCGGCTGACCCGGGATGACCTCATCAGGCAGGTTGTCCAAGGTGGTGGGAACATGCCCGCATACGGCAAGAACCTTTCTCCATCGGAGGTCACGGCCCTGGTGTCCTTCCTCATGACACTCCACCCGGAATGGGAACACGAGCCTGGCGCCGAGGAATCGAACGTGCCACGCCCGACGACCGGCCCCTAGCAACCAACCGGCTTCAAGCACGCGGAAACAAGTACCCTGTCCTTCATGTCACCCACCACGCGGGCCATGCTGGAATCCTGGAACTTCGACCCCCTCCTGTGGCTCCCCCTGCTGCTTGCCCTGGTGCTCTACTTCCGTGGTTGGCGGCACCTCCATGGCCGCCTGCCAACCCGTTTCCCGAGATGGCGGCTGTACTGCTACACCTCCGGTCTGTGGGTGACATGGTTTGCCATCGCCTCACCGCTGGATGCACTTGGAACACTCCTGCTTTCGGTCCACATGACACAGCACCTGCTGTTGATGATGGTCGGCCCCCCATTGATCCTCCTTGGAGCCCCTGGTCTTCCGATGCTCATGGGACTTCCCCGGACCATTCGCAGGTACTGGGTCGGCCCATTCCTTGCATGGGGCGCATTCCGTCGAGGAGCTCGCTTCATGGTCCATCCTGTCGTGGGGTGGACCTTGTTCTTCATCGCGACCTGGGCATGGCATGTTCCTGTTCTCTACGAAGCGGGACTCCGAAATCCCACGTGGCATGTCATTGAACATGCATGTTTCATCTTTACAGCGACGCTCTTCTGGTGGCCGGTGATTCAACCATGGCCCAGCAGCCCCCACTGGCCCCGGTGGGCCATGATTCCATACCTGCTCCTGGCCGATCTTCAGAACACGATCTTCTCCGCCTTCTTCTGCTTCAAGGAGACACCGCTCTATCCGTCGTATGCATCTGCGCCTCGCATCACCTCCCTGGACGCGCTCCAGGATCAGTCGCTTGCGGGTGCGATCATGTGGGTTCCAGGATCGATCATCTACCTCGTTCCAGTCGCACTCCTGCTCCGCTCACTGCTGGCACCAAGGCTGGTCAATCCTGCCAAGATGAAGCTTGCAGTTGCAGGGCATGCCTCCCGGGTCTCCCTGACTGTCCTTGATGCACATGGCCAGGTGCAGGAATCATTCGGAGGCGGTATCACCGAACGTGATGCTGCGTTGAAGGACCATGGAAGGCGAGGCTCGCTCATCGCTCATCCAGCCTTCAGGCGAAGTCTGCAGTCGATCATGATCCTCCTGGCCGTTGCCGTGATCCTTGATGGCCTCCTTGGTCCCGAGGTAAGTCCATTGAACCTTGCCGGTGTGCTTCCCTGGACGCACTGGAGAGGGCTGGTCGTCCTGGCACTGCTGCTAGCAGGGAACCTCTTCTGCTTTGCCTGTCCCTTCATGCTGCCCAGGGAACTGGGCAAGAAACTGTTCAATCCGACACGGCCATGGCCAACCTGGCTTCGATCGAAATGGATCGCTGTCGGGCTGCTGCTGGGGTTTCTCTGGTCCTACGAGGTACTGAGCCTCTGGGACAGCCCGTGGCTGACGGCATGGATCATCATCGGGTACTTCTTCGGGGCCATCGTCATTGATTCGTGTTTCCGCGGCGCCAGCTTCTGCAAATACGTCTGCCCGATCGGGCAGTTCCATTTCGTCCAGTCCCTGGCGTCGCCTCGCGAGGTTCGCATTCGAAGTGCATCCGTCTGCAGTACCTGTTCGACACACGACTGCATCAAGGGCAACGAGCAGCACCGTGGATGTGAGCTTGACCTGTTCCAACCCCGGAAGAACGGAAACATGGACTGCACGTTCTGCCTCGACTGCGTGCGTGCCTGTCCGCATGACAACGTGGGCCTGCTCCCGAGCATCCCGGGCAACAGCCTTGTCCACGATCCCAATCGCTCCTCGGTCGGCAGGTTCTCAACCCGGTGGGACATCTGCGCCCTCGTGGCGGTACTTGTCTTCGGCGCCTTTGCCAATGCACTTGGCATGGTTGGGCCGGTCCTCGAAACGGAAGCTCGCTGGCAGGAACAACTTGGCCTCGAATCGATTCTTCCGGTCGCCACCGCCACGTTCTTCACAGTTGCAGTACTCATCCCGGCCGTACTCCTGCCGTTGGCGGGCCTGCTCTCCAAGGCAGTGGGCCCATCGCGGGAACGTTTCAAGGCGATCACCATCCGAGGAACCCTCGGGCTGGTTCCGATCGGATTTGCCATGTGGCTCGTCCACATGCTCTTCCACCTCCTGACAAGCTGGCTCACGGCCTGGCCAGCTGCGCAGCGTGTCATGCAGGATCTCGGAGTAAGCCTGTTTGGCGAACCTGCCTTCGCCATGTCGTGCTGTGGACCTGCACCAAACTGGCTTCTGCCTGTTGAGATCCTGCTCCTTGATCTTGGGCTCCTGCTTTCTCTCTACGTGCTCTACAGGCTGGCCAGGCAGATGGTGACCGGGGTCATCTCGGAACTTCGCTTTCTCCTGCCATGGGCCGTGGTGGCCTTCGCCCTCTACTGCGCAGGCGTGTGGATCATTCTTCAACCCATGCAGATGCGGGGGACCATGCTTCCATGATCGCCTGTCGATACGCCATCCTGGTACTCCTGCTGGGGCTGCTCTCGGAACCACTCCTGGCTGACGGCGGCATCGTTCGTGCATCAACTGTCAGTGGCTCGTGGCGACTGACCCTGTTCTCCTCCCCGACCCCGCTCCGGGCCGGTCCCGTCGACCTATCGGTGCTCCTCCAGGACGTGGAAACAGACCAACCAGTGCTCGGCGCAACAGTCAATCTCATGCTTCGACACCCCGACAGCGAACCCCTCCTCGTCGAGGCCACTCGTGCATCGGCAACGAATCGCCTGCTCTACGCTGCGCTCCTTGAACTGCCGCATGCAGGGATATGGACAATCGATGTCCTGGCGGTCAAAGGTGCTCTTGAAGGACGCCTCCAGGCAGGCCTCGAGGCTGGGCCACCCCTCCCCCGCCTGCTGTCCCTCTGGACATGGCTGGCAATCCCGGGGATCGTGCTCATTGTGTTCGTGCTCAACCAGTGGCTCATCCGGACACGGCACGATTCACCAGACCCAGAACCAGGCCCAGGATCATCATGAACAAGCAGCAGACGACTGGAAGAGATGACACCCAGGTGATTCCTCGTAGCCGGAGTGGATCTCGAGCCAACAGGTGGATCATGTTCGGCATCATCGGGATCGTCGTGCTCTTCACGCTCCTCCCGATGATCAAGGCCTGGCAGTCGGTGGGCGCATTCGAACGGGAAGCCCGGGAAGCGGGCTTCACCATGAGAGAAGGTGTCTCACTGGTTGTGGAAGAGAAGATCACGAACCCGACGTACCTGCGTGGCTATGAAACAGTTGAAATCCACCATGGAGCCGATGCCGACATCGCCATTGCAACTGCATCAGCCATGCTTGACGGGCGGTACGCCGGATCCGTCTCCTTTCTTGGCAAGGAACTGACAATCATGCCCGGAGCCGTCATCGAGGGAGACCTCAAGCTTGCCGCAGCCAAGAGCGTCATCCTCCGTGGGAAGGTCGAGGGTGAGATCATCGGGAATGTCGGGCGGGTGTTTCAGCCTCAAACGAAAGATCCAGCAGCCAATAAAGAGCCTGACGACCTATGATTGAGTTCATGACTTTCCAAGGTGAAAGGAGATTCCATGGCCAAGGCCATCGTCGATCCCACTGAACTGCGCAAGTTCGCCAATGACCTGAAGCGATTCAGTGAAGAACTGCATACGCAGATGAACATGCTGAATACCAGGAGCCATGCACTCGGGCAGTCGTGGAAGGACCAGGAACACAGGAAGTTCCTGGATGAGTTCGAGCAGGCACTTCGGGTCCTCCTGAAGTTCCAGGTCGTCGTGAAGGAGCACATTCCCTTCCTCCTTCGCAAAGCACAGCGAGCCGAGGATTACCTCCAACAGCGCTGACCTCACGGAGTTCCGCCATGGCCGAACAGGCCAATGTTCGTTCCATCGATTCGATAGCCGTCTTCCGGGCGGCGCTCATCAACTACATCGAATCCATCCGCGCAACCACGAGCGAAGCCAAGAGCCATGTCCTGCGCATGCAGCACTGGGTCCGCGAAACCCAGAAGCTCGAGTGGACACGCAGGAAGAAGAAGTGCAACGAACAACTGGCAAATGCCAGGAGCGATCTTGAACGAGCCAAGATCGCTCGACCAGACGCCCATCCATCGATGTTCAGCGACCAGATCAGGGGAGTTGAACGAGCCAAGCAGGCCCTGGCCCACAGTGAAAACAAGCTCGTGGTCATCGCTCGCTGGTCTCGTGAACTGGAACGCGAAGGCATGCTTTTTCAGGGAAGTCTGCAACGGCTTTCACGAGTCGTCGATGGCGACATGGAACGCTGCACTGCATGGATGGCTGCGTTGATCGAGCACCTGAATGCCTACCTCAAGACTCCTCCACCAAATCTACCTACACAAGAGTCTGCTGAACAGGATAAGTCGACACACAAGAAGCGTGGAGACATACAACCAAGAACAACTGGAGAACTCGACGATGAGCACGAGCCCGAAGCTCAATCTACATTCGACAAGAGCCAAACTCCAACGACTGACGAAGGACCTGACGATCAAGTGGGATCGGACGACTGAAGAATGGAACGACCCCATGAGCAAGCGGTTCCAGACCGAGTTCCTGGAAATCCTCCAGCGAGCTGTGGTCGCATCATCCGAGGCCATGGACACCATGAACGAAGTCCTCATACGTGCCCAGCGGGATTGCGAGTGACCGCCTCTCTGGCCCTACAATGAAGCAGGAGGCCACCGCATCTCGGGGCCGAAGGCAGCAAGAACAACAACCACGATGAACGACCCCCATTCACCGAGCCATGCTGCAGCACTGATCGAGCATCTTCGCTCGCTGGTCAATCGAACCACGACCATGATCTCGAAGGCTGACGAGGATCTCTCGTCGATCACTTCGAAGGCGGATGAGAAACGTACTGAAGAAATGACCGCGTTGGATGAACGCAACTCCGAGGCCAGGGAGGCCGAGGAGGGGCGACACGAGTCCGCCATGGCCTCTCTCCAGCAGGAAGTACAGGAACGCATTTCCCATGCCGGGAAGCAGTACGAAGGCCGCAAAAGTGAAATCAACGAAGAAGCCAACCAGATGCAGAGCTCGGCTCGGAAGAATCTCAGCGAGCAGGAATGGCTGGCCGAAAGCGTCTTCGAAGCAACCGGCAGTGAACCACGCAAACGACTTGAACTGACTCGAAGGGAGTTGAAGAGGTACATGGAACTCCTCGACCAGTTCGAGGAGTCCGAGGCGATGTTCCGGACACGATGCAAGATGACCTGCGTGGATGCATCATCACAACCATCGATTCCTGAGACAAGCAGCGATCTCGAGGATGCCATTGCCTCCATCGGTTCACAGGTCGATGTCTGCCAAGGTGCTCTCCGATCGATCTTCCGTCTTGCCACTCCTCGATGCTTCATCGGCCCGGTACCACTGCTGCTCGTTCTCCTTGGTGGAGTACTTGCATGGGCAGGCTGGACGGCCTATTTCATATTGTCTGAGAAACACGAGTTTACTGATGCAGCGGTGAGTTCTTTCTGGTGGAGTCTGCTGGGCCCTGCCGCCGTTCTCATGGTCCTGCTCCTTGTCAAGCAGATCGCACTCAGGCAGTACAGGTCACGAAGAAGCGTCCTGGTTGAGGAAATCGCCAGGGCTCGAGCCATGGGCGATGACATTGATCGTGTCGGAGAAGAGCAGTGCCACATGGAGGAAGACGCATATCGAAACAAACGGGACCGGGAAATCAAGCAGGCCAGGGAGACGATCGCCCCGAAGCTTGAACAGATCTCGCCTCGCCGCGAACGACGACACGAGAAGCTCGAGGAGAACTACAAGGAACTTCTTGGGAAGATCGATGAGCGGCACCAGGAGAAGGCCGAGGAGGAGACACGGCAACACGATGACATCGTCGGCGGACTGGATACCGAGGAAGCAGAGTCGAGACTGGCGATCGAAACCGCCTGGAACAGCACTACGGATGGGGCAAGGACATCGCATGCTTCCACGGAAGAGGAACTCAAGTCCCGTTGGAACGAAGGCACAACGTATTTTCATGAAGCGATGGATGCGATCGACATCATGTACGGGGAGTGCATTCCCACTTGGGACGATGCGTCCTGGTCAGACTTCAAGGGCATGGACAGTTTCAATGGACTCATCCAGTATGGAAGCTACGACGTCGACATGAGCACCTTGGATGAGGCAGGCATGCCGCCTCCGGATCGCTTCCCCTGGCCCATGGAAGACAGGTTCACCATGCCGGCCATGCTGCACCTTCCACATTCCGGTTCGCTCTACCTGGAGTTCTCGGAGCATGGCAGGGAGCAGGCCGTTCGAGTCCTGCAGGCCTCGATGCTGCGAATGCTTGCATCGATGCCTCCTGGAAAGATCCGTTTCACCGTGATCGACCCTGTTGGACTTGGGCAGAACTTCGCCGGGTTCATGCACCTGGCCGATCACGAGGAAGGTCGCATCCTCGAGAAGATCTGGACCGAGTCTCGGCATATCGAGCAGCAGTTGATGGACTTGTCAGAGCACATGGAGACCGTGATCCAGACCTACCTCCGCAACGAGTACGAAACGATCGACGAGTACAACATCGCAGCCGGGGAAATCGCCGAACCATACAGGTACCTCGTGATCGCCGACCTGCCGGTGAACCTCACCGAGATCGCTGGCAAGCGACTGTCGAGCATCATGCAGACCGGCGCTCGGTGCGGGGTCTACACCCTTGTCGCCTGTGATGCGAGGCAGAACCTGCCCCGGGACGTCCTGCGTGAAGATCTCGTCGAACACAGTGACGTCATCCAGGTCGGCAATGGCAGTTGCAAAGCTGCGGATCCCGCCCTGCAACCATTCACGTTGGAACTTGACACTCCTCCTGAGGATGAACAACTGACCAGGATCGTCAAGGCTGCCGGCGATGCCGCGGAACAATCCCGACGTGTCGAGGTGCCCTTCGACATGATCGCCCCTGCTCGCGAGGATTGCTGGACAGGATCAACCGCCAGAGAGATCCGCGTCCCACTTGGACAGACCGGCGCCACGAGGCACCAGAACCTCGTGCTTGGCCGGGGCACTTCCCAGCATGCACTCGTTGCAGGCAAGACGGGTTCCGGAAAATCGACGCTGCTGCATGTGCTGATTACGAACCTGGCACTCTGGTACAGCCCGGATGAGATCGAGTTCCACCTCGTCGACTTCAAGAAGGGCGTGGAGTTCAAGACCTACGCCCAACACGCCCTCCCCCATGCGCGTGTCATCGCGATTGAAAGTGATCGGGAGTTCGGACTCAGTGTCCTCCAGCGAATCGACCGTGAACTGAAGGAGCGAGGGGAACGCTTCCGCGATCTTGGGGTCCAGGATCTTGCCTCGTTCAGGTCAAGCACAGGCGAATCGTTGCCACGAGTGCTTCTTGTCGTCGATGAATTCCAGGAACTTTTCGTAGACGACGACAAGTTGTCACAGGATGCCGCACTCCTGCTCGACCGCATCGTGCGGCAGGGTCGTGCATTCGGCATCCACGCACTGCTTGGCTCGCAGACACTCGACGGCTCCTACTCACTGGCGAGAAGCACCCTCGGACAGATGGGCGTACGAATTGCCCTGCAATGCACCGAGGCGGATTCCTACCTCATCCTCAGCGAAGAGAATGCAGCGGCAAGGCTCCTGGAGCGACCTGGCGAAGCGATCTACAACGATGCCGGGGGAAAGGTCGAGGGGAACAACTCCTTCCAGGTCTGCTGGCTTGATGACTCGGTACGAGACCACTATCTCGATGTGGTCCACTCGCTTGCAAAGGAACGGAACCTGGACCTTCCGCCCCCCTTCATCTTTGAAGGAAACATCCCGGCTGATCTGACCGAGTGCCAACTGCTTGAAGCTGCCCTTGCCGACCAGCCGGCGAAGACACCCGCTTCGATCAGGTGCTGGGCGGGTGATGCGATCGCCATCAAGGATCCAACGGCCTTCATCCTCCAATTGCAGAGTGGCTCAAACCTGCTGGTCGTCGGCCAACGGGAAGAGTCTGCAACAGCCCTCTTCATGGCATCGATGCTCTCGGCTGCGGCACAATCGCCACCTGCCGTCTCACCTGGCGATCCTGGAGTTCGGTTCGTCCTACTCGACGGGCTTGCCTCTGATTCCGATCTCCATGGCCGACTTGCATCGCTGGGAACAAGCCTGCCCCACGATTGCACGGCTGGAACACATCGGGAGTCCACAGAGATCATGAACGAACTTGGCGCTATTCTTGAGGAACGCCGATCTACCGGCGAAGCCTCCGGATCGAGGATCATCGTGATCCTTCATGGGCTGCACAGGCTCAGGGAACTTCGAAGACCGGAAGATGATTTCTCCTTCTCGATGCGCGATGAAAATGAACCTGCCAGCCCCCATGCCATCCTGACTGAACTTCTCAAGGACGGACCGGCACTTGGTATCCATGTTCTTACCTGGGTCGACACGCTGAATAATCTCAACAGGACACTGGATCGAAGCAGCCAGCGGGAATTCGAGATGAGAATCCTTTACCAGATGAGCGCAAACGATTCATCACAATTGATTGATTCACCTGCTGCATCCGGGCTTGGGCTCCAACGAACCCTGTTCTGCAGCGAAGATACGGGAACCGAGGAAAAGTACAGGCCCTGGGCCATGCCCGAAGAAGCCTGGCTGAAGGCTGCCCTCCAGCGACTTCGTACACGGCCCTGATCGCAGTACCATGGTGACATCCGGGCGATTAGCTCAGTTGGCTAGAGCGCTTCGTTTACACCGAAGAAGTCACTGGTTCGAGTCCAGTATCGCCCATTCCACGGGTCCATGGAAGAACGAGGGGAACCCATGAAGCAAGCGGTGGCCCTGGCCATCCTGGTGTGCACGACATGCGTCCTCGGCAGCAATGACGAGACATGGTGGTCGTGCATTGCACTTGAGAAACCAGCAGTACCCGAATCGAACATGGATACCCACCCCATCGATCGGTTCCTCGCCATCGAGATGGATTCCCTCGGACTGACCCCCTCCAATGAGGCTGACCCTCGTACCCTTGTACGCCGTGCAACCTACGACCTGATCGGCCTCCCGGCTTCACTCGATGCGATCAAGGCCTTTGAAGACGATGATGATGCAACTGCTTGGAACGCATGCATCGAACGACTTCTCGAGTCCGAGCAGTACGGGGTCAAGTGGGGAAGGCACTGGCTTGACCTGGTCCGCTGGGCAGAGACGAACTCCTTCGAACGCGACAGTCGCAAACCAGCCGCATGGCGGTACCGCGACTGGGTGATCGATGCCTTCAATTCGGACATGCCCTATGACCGCTTCATTCTCGAGCAACTGGCTGGAGATGAACTTCCAGACCGCTCCCTTTCATCGATGATTGCAACCGGGTACTACAGGCTCGGCATCTGGGATGACGAGCCGACTGACATTCCACTTGCACAATACGACGACCTTGATGGGATTCTCGACACCACGTCACGAGTGATGCTTGGAATGTCCATGGGCTGCGCCAGGTGTCATGACCACAAGAAGGATCCAATTCCCCAGGCCGACTACTATCGAATGCTGGCCTTCTTCCACGGAATCACACCGTACAAGTCGACCCCCGGAAACTCGATCCAGGAGGTCGACTTTCTCAAGACGGTTCCGGACAATCTCGACAACCCGGACATCGACCTCCGCCTCGAGCAGACCTGGATCGAGGAACGCAACCGACTCACCAACTCGATCATCGAGTCACATGCGGGCATTGTGAACTCGCCGGCGCCGCCCGTGGAACGAAATGGGCTGGTCCTTGCCCTCCAGGATGGCACACGGGAAATCGAGACCCCGGTTGCCGATGATTTCACCGTCGAATTCGAGTTCATGACCACTGAACAGGGCCAGGGAGATCACCATCGAAACTGGTGGACCGGCAGCGGGCTGATCAGCGCCGAGGTGCCGGGAATCGTCAACGACTGGGGCATCACGCTCCAGGGAAACGGATACATCGTTGCCGGCACGGGAAATCCGGAGCGAAGCATGTCCTCGGCTGGTGGGTACAACGATGGAAGGTGGCACCATGTAGCCTTTGCCCGTGATCGCGATTCGGGGATCTCCACCCTGTACATCGATGGCGAACCCGTTGCCTCGGAAACAGGGTCGCAGGAATCGCTGGATGCCCCACATGTTGTCCTGGTAGGCGAGGTGCTGCCTGGACGAAACGTCTTCAAGGGGTCGATCCAGAACGTTCGATTCTGGGATCGCGTCCTCCCCCATCGGGGAATCGTCGACCTGGCCCTGGGACTCTCCCCCCTCCCGTCCGCCCCCGGATCTCCCGAACACGAAGCGCTCGTCGAGAAGTTCATGAATCTGCATCGCCCTGTTCCCCCTACGACGGATGTCCTGTGTGTCATGGAACCGGATCCAACGCCTCCTGAAACCCGAGTGCTTGCCCGGGGGAACCCGGCTGCGCAACTGGAAGTCGTTGAAGTCGGGTTCCCCGGCATGCTTGGCGGAGGAGAACCGGGGTCGATCCAACCTACCGATGAATCCTCGGGACGAAGACTTGCATTGGCACGGTGGATCATCCATCCGGACAATATTCGTACAAGCCGGGTCATCGTAAATCGCATCTGGCAGCATCATTTTGGCACCGGACTCGTCCCGACCCCCAATGACTTCGGCACGCTGGGACTTCCTCCGACTCACCCGGAGCTGCTCGATTGGCTGGCCTGCGAGTTCATCGAGCGTGGCATGTCCATCAAGGAGATGCACCGCTTGATCATGACTTCCAAGGCATACAGACGATCGGGAAGCCCAGTGGGTGATGCCCGATCTCGAGACCCGCTCAATGCTGTTCTCAGTTGGTACCCGATGAAACGACTGACCGCCGAAGAACTGCGTGACTCCCTTCTTTCCGTCAATGGAACATTGAACCTGGAACTTGGGGGGCCCTCGATCTACCCGAAGATGCCCGCAGAGGTGCTCGCGACGTCATCGAGACCAGATGCGGCATGGGGCAATTCCACGCCGGAACAGGCAGCACGCCGTTCCGTCTACATCCACTTGAAGCGATCGCTCCTGGACCCGATGTTGACTGCATTCGACCTGGCCGACACTGATTCGACCTGCCCCGTCCGTTTCGTAACCTCACAGCCCACCCAGGCCTTGACGATGCTCAACAGCGAATTCCTCAACACCCAGGCTCACCTGCTGGCTGACAGGCTCCGGGCTGAATACAGTTCATCGGAAGAACATGTCAGGGGAGGCATCGAAATGGCTCTCTGCCGCCCAGCGAACGTGGCCGAGGTCCAACAGGGGCTCCTGCTCCTCGACGAGTTCCAGGAAGCCGACGGCATTGACCCTGGACTTGCTCTCGATCGATACTGCCTGCTCCTCCTGAACCTCAACGAGTTCATCTACGTAGATTGACCATCCAGATGCATGATCCAGGTAACACACCCCGCAATACCTTCTGTGGACGAACCCGCAGGGAGTTTCTCTGGGATACCGGAGGAGCATTTACCTCCGTTGCGCTTGCAGGGCTGCTGAGTTCGGACGGCTTCCTCGACGGACGTGCCCTGGCGGCTGATGGAATCACGCCACTGGTCAATCCGCTGGCCCCGAAGCCCCCACTGGTCGCACCAAGAGCCAAGTCTGTCATCTTTCTCTTCATGTACGGCGGCCCGAGCCAGGTGGACACATTCGACTACAAGCCCCGCCTGTACAACCTCGATGGCAAGACCATCGATGTCCAGACCAAGGGGCGAGGCGGCACGAAGAGCCAGGGACGTGTTGTAGGACCGAAGTGGAACTTCAAGCAGTACGGTGAATGTGGCAAGCACGTTTCAGACCTGTTCCCACACCTGGCTCATCACGTCGATGACATGGCCTTTATCCACTCGATGTATGCAGACTCTCCACTCCATGGCTCGGCCATGCTCATGATGAACTCGGGGAGGGTCCTCAGTGGAAGCCCTGCCCTTGGTTCCTGGGTGAATTACGGACTTGGATCGGTCAATGAGAATCTGCCGGGGTTCGTCGTCATGCTCGATGAAACCGGCGGCCCCATCTCTGGAGCCAAGAACTGGAGCAGCGGCTTCATGCCAGCCACCTACCAGGGGACGGTGCTGCGACCTCATGGCTCCCCCATCCTCGACCTCGAGCGACCGGAGGGCATGAGCATGCAGGAGCAGCGACGGCTGCTTGATCATCTGCAGTCCATGAACCGGGAGCATCTGCTCGACCGCAGTGGGAATCCGGCGCTCGCTTCTCGGATCTCCACGTATGAACTTGCCTTCAGGATGCAGCAGCATGCTCCCGAGGCCGTCGACCTCGGCATGGAGACCCAGGAGACCAAGAACCTGTACGGGATGGACCAGGAGCGAACGCGACCCTTCGGTCGCAAGTGCCTGCTTGCACGCCGCCTTGTCGAACGAGGCGTTCGGTTTGTCCAGATCTACTCTGGTGGAAACCACAATGATGCGAACTGGGATGCACACGGGGACCTGGTGAAGAACCATGAGTTCCATGCCGGCAACACCGATCTTCCTATCGCCGGGCTGCTCTCCGACCTGAAGCGACGTGGAATGCTCGACGAGACCCTGGTCGTCTGGGGAGGCGAGTTCGGCAGGCAACCCACTGCCGAGTACGCTGAAGGCACTGGACGTGATCACAACTCCGCCGGGTTCACCATGTGGATGGCAGGAGGCGGCATCAAGGGAGGAATCAGCATCGGCACCACCGACGAACTGGGTAACCGCGCCGTCGAATCGCCGTTCCACGTACGGAACCTGCATGCAACGATCCTTCATCAGCTCGGCCTTGACCCCAATGCACTGACCTACTTCCATGCGGGACTGGATCAGAAACTCGTCGGCGTCGAAGGCGCTGAACCGATCTACGATCTCTTTGCCTGAGTACCACGCAGACTTCCTGGACCCCCCACATGCGAATCCCTGCCGTCACCATCCTCGTGCCATGCCTGCTTGCAGGAGGAGTGTTCGGAGACATGCTTCGCGTCCCCGGAGACCATGAAACCATCCAAGGCGCGATCGATGCCTCCAGCGACGGCGACACCGTCCTGGTTGGACCGGGACGATGGGTGGAACGGCTGGATCTCGACGGCCATTCGATAACGCTGAAGGGATCGGCCGGGCCGGACTCGACCATTGTCGATGGAACCGGGAAAGGTCGTGCTCCAACCCTCACGTGCGATGATGGCGAGAACAATGCAACCCGGATCGTCGACATGACCTTCATTGGAGGGAAGGGAAAGAACATGATCCCACGCGGCGAAATCCAGGGCGGTGGCGTTCTCGTTGTTGATGCTTCTCCCATATTCATCAGGTGCACCATGCGAGACAATCATGCACAGTATGGTTCAGGAGGGGGGGCCTCGATCATCGGCGGAAGACCGATCTTCATCGACTGCACGTTTCAGCAGAACAGGTCGGACCATATTGGAGGAGGGCTCCTCGTGAAGGAGGGCCAGCCACGCTTCATCAACTGCACCATTGCAGACAATATTGCACCCACGGGAGCCGGCCTCTATGCCTGGCGAGGCACCTCTTCGTCGTTTCTTGGTTGCCGGTTCCTTGGAAATGAAGCTGAAGGCCATGGTGGCGCCGTTGCAGCATGGGATGCCGAACTGGACTTTACCCAGTGCCACTTCACGGGAAACAAGGCACCCCTGGGCGGAACAGCCGTTTCAGCCCTTGTAACGGCCCCAAATATGGTGCAGTGCACTCTTGGCGATGGACAGGATGTCGAAACGCACGACTGAGCCAAGGACAATGTTCTTCGCATACAATCGTCGGATGCGACCCATGAAGGCCCTCTATTCGTATTCCATAGCCATGCTGCTTGCCGCATCATGCGTCTCGTGCAGCACGATCGAACGTGCTCGGCCCAGGCCCTCGACCGCTTCAACAGTGACCAAGATCGATGATCCCGGTGAAACCAGCATCATGCGTGGAACAGTCGGTGCCGAAACAATCATTCTCGGGTACTCGGATTCTTCATCACCGGCTCACCAGCCGATCGTCGTCCGTGGATACGGTCTCGTAGTCGACCTCAATGGAACCGGTTCCAGCGACATCCCCCCCGTGGTCCGAGCCCACATGATCGACTTCATGGACCGTCAGGGTGTAGGCCAGATGAGCTACAACGCCGGCGGCATCTCCCCTGAAGAAATGCTGAACTCGACGGATACCGCCGTCGTCATCGTCGAAGGAGTCATTCCACCTGCGTCCGTTGGCCGGCTCAGCCCGCCCTCCATTGCAGGTCGAACTGCAGACAGCATCCCGGGAACAATCTTCGACCTGAGGGTCTTCGCCGATCCCAACACGGGCACGACAAGTCTTGAGGGTGGTCGACTCTACACGACTGAACTGCGACCGGGCCCGATCGTGGTAGGAAGCCGACAGGCTTCGATCCTGGCCAAGGGGAAGGGATCGATCTTCATCAATCCCTTTGCCAACCCCAACGGCCAGTCCGCGACATCGGTGAACCAGTTGACGGGCCGCATTCTCAACGGGGGCGAGGTCATGGAGGACATGCCCTTGAAACTCATGCTGATGGAGCCGAGTCATACGAGGGTTCGCATCGTCCAGGATGCGGTGAATCGGCGCTTTCCACAGGAATCCGGGCAACGAAATGCGACGGCAACGGGCAAGAGTGATGCAGTCATCGAACTGACCGTGCCGCCATCGATGAGGAACAACACGGAAGACTACGTGCAACTTGTCATGCACGTGACGCTGAGACAGGCCAATGCGGAGACCGTGGCGCTTTCGACACAGAAACTGCTTCTTGCTGATATTGAGAATGCATCAACTGCCTACTGGAGATGGTGCGCAATCGGTGACCGAGCACTGCCCATGGTCAGGGAACTGTATGACGATCCAGAGGAGCAGCCTCGCCTGGCTGCACTCAGGACTGGCGCGTTCCTTGGCGATCCGATCGTAGGGAAACACCTGAGAAAAATCGGGACGGACGGAGATCTCGGTGAACGTCTTGAGGCTGCAGAACTCATGAAGACCCTGCCCGAAGATCCCCGAACCGACAGGACCCTCCGGGAAATGTTGAATGATGAAGACGTGGAAGTCCGCCTCAGGGCATACGAAGCATTGGCTGAGCGCAACGACCCACTGATGAAACGAACCAGTATCGGCGGGAAGTTCATGCTCGACCAGGTCGACTCCGACTACCCGATGATCTACATCTCCCAGTCAAAGATGCCCAGGATCGCCATCTTCGGAGAGGAACTCTCCATCGAACAACCCATCACCATGGGCGCCTGGGAGAATCGGCTTCTCATACAGGATTCCAACGAGCACGAGGACAAGATCGAGATCTATTACAGGCCCGCCAGGGGTGGAGGCGCCAGGATTCTCCAGACAAACAAGTCTGTCGGTGAATTCATCGAAACACTTGCTCACAAGCCTGATCCAGACGACCCTCGGCCAGGCCTGAACCTCACGTACAGTGAAACGGTCGGTGCCCTCCATGCCGTTTGGAACCAGGGGTATCTTGCCTCCGACTTCAAGGCCGAGCAGGACCGCCTGCTGGCAATGATCAGGAGATATGGCACCCTGTCCTCGAAGTCGGAACGCCCCGAATTCGAGGACAAATCCTCTGAACAGGCCGCTCCGGATTCGCTTGATGCTGCGATAACCCCCGCAACCAAGCCAATCACCCCCCTCAGGAAGTCTGGAAAGCCAGTCACAACTCCCTGAGAGCACCCCAGAGCGTGATAATTATCGTTGTACCAGCCCTAGGGACGATAGAATGGGGCCCGTTGGGGAGTCTTGAACGCCCCTTGGGATGACATGAAGAAAGAGCCGCGGCGCTGATGTGGCTGGATACCTGGGGCTGGAGTGCCCCACCATGCCTGGCAGCGAGATCCAAGGATGGATTCCGACGGCTGGCAGGAGGTCCAAGCCGCATGCGGCTCGCAAAAGTTACCATTTCAGGCTTCAAGTCCTTTGCGGACCCCGTTGAAATCAGGTTCGACCACAACAAAGTGGGAATTGTCGGACCCAACGGCTGTGGAAAGTCCAACATCGTCGATGCCATCAAGTGGGTTCTAGGCGAGCGATCTGCCAAGAGCCTTCGTGGCGATGCCATGCTTGACGTCATCTTCGCAGGCTCCGCAGGCCGCAAGCCGCTTGGAGCCGCTTCCGTCACCCTCAGCTTTACCAATCCTGTCACTACTCCTGGAGCACAGGATCCGGCGCAACGTCGCCTCCTTGCAGTAGATACAGATACTGTCGACGTAGGACGCCGCCTCTATCGTGATGGTCGAAGCGAATACCTGATCAATGGAAAATCCTGCCGCCTCAGGGACGTGAAGGAACTCTTCATGGATACGGGAATCGGGGTCAATGCCTACTCGATCATTGAGCAAGGCAAGGTTTCCGCCATGCTCAATGGCAGCCCGATCGAACGTAGAACCATCGTGGAGGAAGCCGCAGGAGTAGCCAAGTTCAAGACCAGAAAAATTGAGTCGGCTCGCAAACTGGAGCGTTCCGAGGTCAATCTTGTCCGCGTTCGTGAACAGTTGGCAAGCACGGAAAGGCGACTTCGAATTGTCAAGGGCCAAGCAGTCAAGGCCAGGAAGTTCAAGGAACTTGATGAGCGATATCGTGAGATTCGGACCGAGCTTGCCCTCGATCAGTACCACGAATTGCAGGAACGCCTCTCAGGACTGACCAGCCGACTCTCCGATCTTGAACTCCAGTGCCACCAGGTCGAACAACGACTTGTCGAACTCGATGAGTCGGCTCAACAGGCTGAACTGGACCGCCACGAACAGCAGGAACGACGCCAGGAACTGGAGAGACAACTCCAGGCGAACGATTCCGCATCGAGGCAGGCTGCACAGCGACGGGAGATGACGTCAAACCGACTGGAAGAGTTAAAGACACAGTTGACCGTTGATACAGAGCGGATCAAGGAACTCGAACACCGACTTCGCAGCCAGGAAGACGACCAGCAGTCTGCTTCGAATGCAATGGCTGCAGCCGCCGAGCAACTTGCCGAGACAGAAAGACGAGTCGATGACTCGAGTCGTGATGTTGCCCGCCTCCACCAGGAGAGTGAACTGGCAGAACGACGAATCGAGGCGACCAGGAGTGAACGCGATCGCCTCCTTGCCCGTCGTTCCCACGTGCAGTCAACCTCAACGGCCATCGAGGGACGCGTAAGGGAAATTGAGGAACAACTTGAACGGCTTGGACAACGCAGGGCAAGTCTCGTTGAAGAACGCACGCTCATCGAGCGCGATCGCATCGAGAATGACAAGGCACTCGAGTCCGCACAGTGCGTGGCCCGCCGGCTGGAATTGGAGCTCTCCTCCCACGATGACGTGGCCGCGAACCTGAGCGAACAGCATGCCGACATGACCGAGCACCTCGCATCGGTTCGCCATGACCGTGCCGGCATTGGCTCAAGACTGCATCTCCTCGAGGAAATGCAGGATGCACGCGAAGGACTGACCGACCACGTCAAGCGGATCCTCTCGAACACAGACCAATGGCCTGGAATCGAGGGAATGCTTGGTGACGCCCTGACAACATCTCGAGACAACGCCAGGCTTGTCGAGGCAGTCCTCGGACGTGACCTCGAACTCCTGCTCGTCTCAGATGATGACACGCTCCAGGAACTTGCCGGGCAACTGCTTGAATCCAACTACCAGGTCAACCTGCATGTTCGCAATGGAGAACCACCAGCAGTTGATCGCTCGGACCTCCCCGAAGGTGCTCTTCCCATCCTCGACCTTGTACAGGTCGAGGCAAAGGCACTTGGGGCCGCCCATGATCTTCTCGGGCATACGGCGGTTGTGGACAATCTTGAAACCGCCCTTGCCTGCAGGACCTCCTCATGGAGACTCGTTACACGCACAGGTCTCGTACTTGATACCAACGGCTGCATCAGGGTAAGTGGAGCCTCTGCCGCTGGCGAACACGGGTGGCTTTCCCGGCGACTGGAAATGGAGGACCTCGGCGACCAGGTTGAACAGCTCGATGGAAACATCTCGAGCATGACGAACAATCTCGCTGAACTTCTCTCTGAATCCACTCAGGCACGCGAAATACAGCAGCAGACGGGTCGCCTCCTTGCAGAGGAACTCAATGCGGTTGCAGAACTTGAATACAACCATCGCCGCTTCGACAGGGACCTTGAGCGTGTCGTCAGGGAACAGCGGACGATCGATGCCGAGAAGGAGGAGCTCGACTCCCGCCGTAATGAACATTCCGAGGAACTGCTTTCGATCAAGGAAGAACTCACCCGCATGGACGGTGAATCGGCGAACTGCGATGAACGTATTGCCGAGACGGAAACTGCATCACAGACCATCGCATCGCAATGGAAGCAGTCCCAGGAAGACCTCACATCCCAGCGAGTCGAACTCGGCCAGATCAGTGAACTCTATGAGGCGAGGCAGCGTGAACGAAGCCATCTTGCCATTCTTGCCGAGGAAACCGGCGGCGAACTCATTCGTCAGCGACACCATGTCAACACGCAGATGGCCTCAGTGGATCAGCATGAAGCGGCAATCACGACTGCCGACGAGGAGATTGCCACTTCCCGCCAGAACGCAGCTCGTTCACGAGCGGAGATCCATTCGGCAGACCAGACATATTCCCGAACCGAATCCTCCCTCTCCGAGCTTCGGGAACAGCTCGAGGCTGCCCGGAACAAGGCCCGGCAACTGGACCGTGACCGCAATGCGCTCGAGATCAGCAAACGGGAAGCGGAAGTCAAGCGGGAAAATACCGAGGAACGTGTACTGGCCGATCTTGAAATCGATCTCCTTTCGGCATGGAAGCTCGTTGCGGATCAGCGACGCGACAATCCCCGGGAACCGCTGGATCATGAAGCGACTGAAGATGAAATCGCTGAACTTCGCAACACCATCAAGAGCCTGGGCAATGTAAACCTCGACTCGATCGATGAAGAAACGACCCTTGAGGAACGCAATGAGGATCTCGTCAAGCAGGTCGAGGACATCGACCTCGCGGTCACACAACTGGGCAGCCTCATCGAGGATCTTGATGCCAAGTGCAGGAACCGATTTGAGAAGGCCTTCAAAGAGATTCGTGAACAGTTTGCAGGCAGCAATGGCATGTTCCGACAGCTCTTCAACGGCGGCAGTGCCGATCTGTTCCTTCAGCCGGACGAAGACGGCAACGTCGACATCCTCGAGTCCGGAATCGAGATCACCGCGAAACCACCTGGAAAGAAACCCCGCGTACTCAACCAGCTTTCAGGTGGTGAAAAAGCGATGACTTCCGTCGCTCTCGTCATGGCCATCTTCAAGTCCAAACCATCGCCCTTCTGCATTCTCGACGAAGTCGATGCACCCCTGGATGACGCCAATGTAAGCAGGTTCTGCAACACGCTCGACCAGTTCCTTGACAAGAGTCACTTCATCGTCATCACCCACCACAAGCAGACCATGCTCAATTGCGACGCCCTGTATGGAATTACCATGCAGGAACGAGGCGTCTCCAAACTCGTCAACGTCGAAGTTGAAGACGTTGGCCTGGATGGTTCCATCCGCAGGCCAACGGAGACCGTGGAAACGGTCGAGGAAGATGATCCTCCCGCGATGATCATGACGAACCCGGTTGCCTCCGAGGTATCCACCCACGCGAAGGCCAACTGAGCCTCAGCGTCGCCCTGCAATCCCGATCATCACATCGCCCAACTCCCGCAGTACGGGTGACGGCGATTGTTCTGGAGAGAACGGATTGGTCGTGTTGAACACGTGGTTTGATCCCTCGATGAGGATGGCTTCGTCGGCCCGGCCTGTCGCATCTGCTATCTCACCAGCGTCCTCGACCGGGACTGCATCATCCAGCATTCCATGGATCACATGAACAGGAACCGGTATTCGTCCAGCAAGCGAGAGAAGATCGTGGCCCTCTGGATCATCGAGTTGTTCGCTGAGCCATGAGGCCCCGATGTGAAGTACCTGCTCCGTACGACTTGATGGAGAAGGCAGGCGACCATCCACAAGCAGTCGTTCCTGGTCCTCCTCCGACATGTGAAGGCAGGCAGAGGGTGCTGCAAGGGTCACGATGCCGCACAGACCATCAAGCACCTCTTCACATGCATGACGCCCCCCGGCAAGCAGGCATGTCGCTCCCCCACGGGAATGCCCTGCCAGGAGAATGCTCGACGCCTTTCCTCCAGGCAACACGCCTTCCCGCAAACTGGCAAGCAGGGACAGGATGTCTTCGACCTGGCGATTCCACGTGTCTTCCTGGAACGCTGCTTCGTCGAAAGAACCATGGCCGTGCGACATCCCGCCATGACTGAAGTTGAACCGGTGTGCAACATGGCCGGCCTGCGCAATCGTCTCGGCAAGCCATGGAATGAACCCGTAGTCCTTGTACCCCTTGAAACCATGCGCAAGCAGGACATGACGACCACCATGATCACGTGGTTCGTGTGTCGTGCCGATGATCGAACGCCCTGAACTCCCTGAAATCGACCAGTCAGACATCACAGCCTGGCCACGATGGCTTCAGCAAAGGCACGGGTTCCCAGTATTCCTCCCAGGTCACGTGTCTTTTCCCCTGCAAGGAGACATGCGTTGTAGGCATCTCGAATTCGATCCGCCACCTCCGTGCACCCCGTGTCACTCGTACGTTCCGCCATGTGCCTCAGCATCATGACGGCGCTCATGATGACCGCAAGGGGATTGGCGATGTCCTTGCCGGCGATATCCGGAGCGGAACCGTGGACCGCCTCGAAGATGGCGTCATCGCCATCACCGAAGTTTGCTCCGGGGGTGATGCCCAGTCCACCGACAAGTCCCGCGCAGAGATCCGAGACCACGTCGCCATAGAGGTTTTCACAGAGAATGATGTCGAACAGTTCAGGAGACTGCACCAGTTTCATGCACCCGGCGTCGATGATGACTTCCTCGTATTCAAGCCTGTCGCCATACTCGGCCTCGTGCAGTTCCCTGGCGCACTGTATGAACAGACCATCGGAGACCTTCATGATGTTTGCCTTGTGAAGTACGGTAACTTTCCTGCGATTCCGGGCAACGGCATATTCGAAGGCGAAACGGGCAATACGGACCGAGGCAGTCCTGGTTACCACCTTCAACGAAGTCACCACTCCATCGCTGATCACGTTCTCAATTCCCGCGTAGAGACCCTCCGTGTTTTCCCGTACCACGACGAGGTCAACCGGGGCATCGGAGAACCTCGTTGGAACCCCATCGACGGAACGAACCGGTCGTACGGCTCCGAAGAGGTTCATCCGCTTTCGCAGGGCTACGTTTACGGAGGTGAACCCCTCGCCGATGGGTGTCGTGCAGGGCCCCTTCAAGGCGACATGGTGCTCTCGGATCGCATCCATCGTCTCGAGAGGAAGGACTTCATCCGACCCCGCCTCGATGGCAGCAAGGCCTGCATGGTGGCGATTCCAGGTAATTGCGGCCCCTGCAGCTTCGAGCACCATGCACGCAGCGTCCGTCACTTCAGGCCCAATGCCATCTCCGGGAATCAAGACCGCCTGGTGTTCCATTCCGAGCTATTTCTCCTCTCTGCTCAGGAGAAGATACCAGCGTCTTGACGGCCCCGGGCGACGCGTCGAGGATGTACAGGATGACGGCCCCTTCTCCACTTCCAGTCGATGTCCTGGTACTCGGTGGCGGAGCCTCCGGGCTCTGGATCCTCGATGCACTGCATCGGGCCGGCCATCGCGTACTGCTCCTTGAGGCAGGCAGCCTGGGCCAGGGACAGACCATCGCATCACAGGGAATCATCCACGGCGGCTTGAAGTACGCCCTTCGCCTGGGCCCCTCAGGATCTGCCCGGATGATCCGTGACATGCCCCTGAGGTGGAGGAGAGCATTGGGTGGTGAACTGGCCCCGAATCTGGCTGGAACACAACTCCGGAGCGACTACTGCTGCCTCTGGGCCATGCCAGGCCTCCGTTCGAGAATAGGACTGCTTGGAGCCCGCTTCGGACTGCAAACGAAACCATTGCCGATGCCGATCGAAGCACGGCCTGAGCCTCTGAAGTCATGGACCGGGCCGGTTGCCCGTATTGACGAACAGGTCATCGAACCACAGAGCATGCTCAGCCTGCTTGCCTCGCAGCACAGGGATCGCTGCCTGAAGATCGACCTGGAAAGTGGTTTCGAGTTCTCGATGAATGCGGGGGGTGGTGTCGACCTCGTACGACTTCTGAATCCAGAGACCAGTGCCCCACTTGATCTCCAGCCCCGGCACGTGGTCCTGGCCGCCGGCGCTGGAAATGAACGGCTTCGAGAACTCATGGGTCTTCCAGGACAGGCCATGCAGCGGCGACCCCTCCACATGGTCGTCGCCAGGGGATCTCTGCCGAGACTCAACGGACACTGCATCCGTCATGGCGCACCATGGTTGACCATCACCTCGACCGTTGACTGCGCAGACCGGATCGTATGGCAGATAGGCGGGACCATCGCTGAAGAGTGCGTCGGAAGAGAACGGTGGGACACCATTGAACGGGCCCGCAATTGCATCCTCGAAGCCCTTCCCGATATCGACCTTGCCGGCGTACAGTTTGGGACCTACACAGCAGATCGAGCGGAGGCCACTACGGATGGAGGAGCTCGTCCTGAAGGACCGACCCTGCTTGTCGATGCAAACATCATGACAACATGGCCGACCAAACTTGCCCTGGTGCCGATGTTGTGTGATGCCGTGAACGAGGCGATTCCAGTCGTTGCCGACGAGGATGAACCCCCAATTGACCTGCACGAGTGGCCTCGCCCGAGCGTGGCGCTGCCCCCGTGGGAAAGGGAGGAGACGTGGACCGACGTTCACTCGGCCGCAGTGGCCTCGACATAACACCTGTTGGTTTCGGCACCTTCAAACTCGGCCGAAACGAGGGAACCAAGTATCCCGATGGATATGACATTCCTTCCGATGAAGAAGCCTCGCTGATGCTCAATGGTGTGCTCGACCTGGGTTTGAATATCCTGGATACAGCGCCTGCCTATGGCTGCAGCGAGGAACGCATCGGCAGGATCCTTTCGAAGCGACGCTCTGAATTCGTGCTCTGTACGAAAGCCGGAGAGCAGTGGGCGGAAGGCGGTTCCCACTACGATTTCTCTCCCTCGGCAGTTCGAGCATCTCTCGAAGGAAGCCTCGAGCGACTCCAGGTCGATCACGTGGACATCCTCCTGATCCACTCCGATGGCAGGGATCTTGAACACCAGGCAGATGGACTCCTGCCAGGACTGCTCCAGGCTCTCCGTGATGAAGGAAAGGCTGGTCTCATCGGGTTCTCCGGCAAGTCACCCGAGGGGATCACTGCGGCCATTGCCTGGTCCGATGTCGTGATGCTTGAATACAACTACCAGGAGCAAGGCATGGAGGAGAGCATTCGAAGAGCCGCCGACCATGGCGTCGGCGTGCTGGTCAAGAAGGGGCTTGGAAGCGGACACCTGGATGCTGCCCGTGCCCTGGAGTTCCTGCTCCGCGATGCTCCAGTGAAGGACGCGATCAGTTCAACCATCATTGGCAGTCGCTCGCTGGAGCGAATGGCCATGAATGTCGCCCTTGCCGATGAACTCCTGGGATGAGTCAGCTCTCAAGCGGCACGACAAGCACCATGCCGATCTTGAGTCGATCCGGATTCCCGCCGAGCTGTTTCGAGTTGGCATTGAAGATGCGGTCCCACCTGTACTCCTTGCCGTAGTATTGCAATGAGATCGATGAGAGAGAATCCCCGGTTTCAACCGTGTGATGTACCGTGCCATGCCTGGGCTTTGATGGTGTACTCGCAGTGGAAGTGGCACGTTTCGTCGGCAGGCCTGGAGGAATCTTCAACTCCCTGCCGACACGAAGTCTATCCGGGTCCACTCCCGGGTTGGCTGAAACAATACGGTCCCATTTGTTCACTGAACCGTAGTACTTGAGCGAAATTTCACTGAGCGTTTCACCGGGAGCAATGACATGCTTCGTAACGGGCGAAGGAGCCGTTGCCGTCGTCTCGACTGTCTTCGTCGAAGGGCGTGATGGGCCAGTTGTAGCGCGGGGACGCTGTGAAGCCCTGCCTGCTCCTGCGACGTTGGTGGTGGGCCCTTGAGGAGTCGAGGCCTGCAACGGGGTTCGTGCTCCCATTTCTATTTCGTCGGGCTGTCCTTCACTGACCACCTGTGACACCAGGTTCGGCTGCGGACTCGATGGCGTTGGGTCCGGGACCTTGGCAATCAGGTTTCTGGTTTCAAGAACAGGCATGGCCTGCTTCGATTCCAAAGCAGCCTTGTCAGAAGCAGACGCCTCCGTGGATGGACCTGCTGATGCGAGGGGTTCAAGCGGGTGTTCCGGCGAACCGCCGTAGAACCAGACCAGGAACCCGATGAAACCGAGTGATACGAGCAGAACGACCTTGCTGCCAACTGACATGACGAACTCCATTTAGATCAGGATGTAAGACGCCCCCTCATTGATAGAGATCGGACAACGGCATGCAGGAACTTCTATTTTCCTTGGCGACAGGTGCTGTTCAGCCTGGAAAAGGCTCGCCTTCAAGCAACGGGACCTCTTCCCCGGTGTCATCGAGGGGCTTGTCCCGCTCCTTCCTTCTTCGATAGACCATCGGGGATGCGATGGCAACGGAGGAGTAGGTTCCGACGAATACTCCGATCAGGAGAGCGAACGCGAAGGCCCGGATGCCCATGCCACCGGTGATGTAGATGATCAGGATGGCAATCAGGGTCGTTACCGAGGTCAGTACCGTACGGCTGAATGCCTGGTTGATCGAATCGTTGACCACCTCCCTCGATGGAAGCGAACGCTTGCCACGATTCTCTCGAATTCGATCAAGGATGACGATTGTGTCATTCAGGGAATAGCCAATCACGGTCAGCAGCGCGGCGACGACTCCCGTATCGATCAGGAACTCATCAATCATCAACGTCTTCCAGAAGAACTCGTGGCTTGCAAGGTATCCGGAGAGTGCGAGGCATCCAAGCACGATCATGACATCATGGGACAGGGCCAGGATCGCGCCAAGTGAATAGTAGAACGAACCGAACCGGATCCAGATGTAGAACAGGATTCCTGCCAGTGACAGGATCACTGCACCGATCGCGTTGGCTGCCCGGGTCTGTGCCACCGACGGGGCGAAGGAGCTGACCTGCTCGAAACTGCTGCGCTTCGTCATGGCCGCCCTGACAAGATCCCATTCACGTGATGCCAGTCGCCTGTCAACGAGCGCTGCCTCCGAACGGAGGTAGTTGATATCCGGATCAGTGACGAGGATTGCTACCGAGGTCCACTCATCCGAAGATGCAGCGGACTGGTTGATGCCGTAGACGGCAACGTCCCTTCCGGAAGTATCCGAGGAGTAGTCTGGATCCTGTCGCATCTGGTCGATCCGCTGCTGGACGTCCTCGAGCGTGACGGGCGGACTGATGTCTTCAACTCGAACGAGAACGCCACCGCGGTAGTCGCTGATGTCGGCTTCCAGTCCGTCTTCTTCGAGCACCTCGCCAAGCGTCTTGCCTTCGATGGGCAACGTGTAGCGGGCGAATGCATTGGATTCGGCACCTGCGAATTGCCTTGGTTCCGAGACGGCCAACTGATCACCGAACTCGGCAAGCAGGGCGGATTCAACAATCGTCTGGATACCCTGGTCGTCACCAAGGTTCGTTGGGTTGGCGATCTTCACCTGGAATGAATCTGCCACGGTATTCCCCGAAGCATCAATTCCCGCCAGGCCCACTGTCAGGACCTTTGCATTCCTGAACTCCCGGAGCGTTCGTTCCTCCAGAGAATCCCCCTCACCAGCCGAGGTGCCGATCTGGCGAACACGTGAAAGAACTGATTCCTCCCCACTGTGCCGAAGCATCAGGTTGCCTTCTCCACTGGGGGCCGTGTCCATGGTGACTGCAACACCACCACGGAACTCTGTATCGAAGAGCTCGACACCCCTGGAAAAGCAGAGCACGATGGAGCCGGTTACCAGCAGGGTCGAGCACGTCCAGAAGAAGATACGCAACCCGATCCAGTCGATCTTCGGCCGAAGGAGTCGCCCGATGACCGGGACCACGGATGCAAGCATCGGCAGGCTGCGTCTCTTCATGACGTGGGCATAGATGTCGAAGATGTAGCGTGTCACGAACAGGGATGTAAACAAGGTCGCCAGAATGCCGATGGTCAGGGTCAAGGCAAATCCCTTGACCTCCGTCGTCGGTTGCATCATCAGGAGTACTGCGCAGACGATCAGGTTCGTCAGGTTGGCATCAATAATGGTGCTGTAGACTCGGCTGTAGCCTTCCCGGATCGCCTCTCGCAGGTCTCGAGCGCCGCCCTCGATCTCTTCACGAATACGCTCGTAGATCAGGACATTTGCATCAACGGCCATGCCCATCGTGAGAACGACACCTGCCAGCCCCGGCAGGGTGAATGTTCCGTGCAGGAGGGACATGACGCCGAAGATGATGATGCCGTTGCAGATCAGCGCGGCATCCGCAACACAGCCGGCAAAGAGATACCAGACGAGCATGAAGATCGCGACCGTCATGATGGCCCAGAGGAATGCATCGAATCCCCGGCCGAGGTTGTCTGCCCCGAGCGATGGACCGAGGACATTCACGGCGATGGGTTCCTTGGAGAGCCTGGCCTCCAGTGCGCCCGAGGCCAGGACGCGGATGAGGTAGTCGAGGTCCTCATCATTGAATGTGCCCGTAATCTGCCCGTTGTTGGAAATATGGGTCTGCAATGTCGGCGCGGTATAGACCTTGCCGTCAAGGACGATCGCCATGGGCGAGCCCACGTGCGGCTGCGTCAGGCGGGACATGCCTGCTCCGCCGGCATGATCCAGTCGGAATGAAACCGAGGGTCGACCGAATCCATCAGCGGAACGACCCGTCGACTCGATTGACCAGTTCGCTTCATTCTCATGCGTCAGGCTCTTGGGATCGGTCGTGTAGAGCAGCAGGTAGACGGCGCCATCCACGTCGGCTGCAACAAGCCCGCGGCCTGAGAAGTAGGCCTGCGCCCCGGCTTCAAGTGCAGCCAGTTGTTCAGGTGTATTCGCCCATTGCTGCAGGTTATGAATCTGGAACCAGCTGGCGATCATGGAGTCCGTATTCTCAGGACCGACCTCTGCAAGCTGGGCACGGAGGTCGACGATATTGACTCCCTCGGCTTTCCCTTCCTCGACAGCGATGTGGAATTCGAGCACCCCCGCACCCTGGAGCAGCCGCATGAGGTCTGCTGGATCATCCAACCCTGTCCGCTTGGCCTGGTAGGCATCAAACGTGGCAACCGCTGCATCGAGTACTTCACCAAGGTGGGGGTACTCGTCGAGGATCACCTGGAGCGTTGCTTCCCGAGGAGAGGCCGCCCTCTGGGCAACTCCATCGTCACCTCGAACTATGTTGCCATCATCATCCTGGATCACGTCGCCTATGGACGACAGTTCAAGGGCCCGGACAACACGGCTCCGATCGAGGCTCATCGCAAGCGTCTCGTCGAAGAGTTCCTCGTACTCGATCTCTGCGTCCGCCAACTCAAGTTGAATCGCCCGGATGGCCGCAAGCTCATCGTTGGTCAACTCGGCGGTCTGCAGGCGGGTCTGGACATCAACAACCCCGTTCCATGCATCCTGAAGTTCGACTATGAGTCTTCCACGATCACTTGATTCACCACCACCGAACCGCGATATCGCCTCCCGCATCTCCAGGGACGCTACTAGAGCACCCCGGTCGATTTCTGCTTCCTCGATGAATCGCTCCAATGCCTGCTCATAGGCTCGTGCCAGTCCCTTGACCTCCTCATTGGGGAGGGGCATGACGACCTCGATGCGATCTGCGCCAAGCGGGGTCATGGCGATATCGAGGACGCCCTGTGGATTCACACGATCGCTGAGTACACGAATCGTCTGGTCAAGTACCTGGGTCCTGTCGGCGCCATCGGGCATCCGTACCGAGTAGACGAGGCTGACTCCACCACTCAGGTCGCGGCCAAGCCGCACCTTCTCTTCCGGAGGCAAGGTTGCCCAGAGGCATCCCCCGATAATCACGATGATGAGAATGGTCTTCCAGAGGATGTTCTGCATGGTGCCGTTCGCCGCTTTCAACCTGGTGGTTCAGTGGGCTCAATCGCCCGAGTCACTGCCTTCCTGGGTGAGTACCGTCTGGACTGCAGCCCGGGAGAATGTCATGCGGATATTTGAACTCGTATCAACCTGCAGTACCACCGTATCGTCCTTGACCTCGACGACGGAACCGATGATGCCCCCGATCGTCTGGACTGAATCATTCTTGGACATCGAGTTCAGCATCGATTCACGCTTCTTCTTCTTCTTTCGCTGCCCGAAGCTTGAGAAGATGATGATGCCGCCAAAGACAACCAGCATCAGGAGAACGATGTCCATGCCGAAAAGTCCTGGCGCTGGAGCCTGACCAGCAGTCGTGTTTTCACCCTCGAGGGTGCTTCCTGCCTGGACAGGAACGAAGGACTGCGTATCAGAACCGCCGCCAACAGGCGGAGGTCCCCCAAGCGTGGCGGTCGTAAGAACCAACCCTTCAGCCTGCATAATCACGTCCATACTCATGGCAAATCCCTCGAATAAATGCCGCCGCCCCGGGGGCGGCGATTTCCAGGATCAGGAAGTCCCGACAGTCTCCCCCAGCACGGGCCAATCCCGTTCCATGGAGAGCCACGCATCATCCCTGATGGCCCGACGGATGTCCAGCATGAGCGATTGGAAGTGCTGGATGTTGTGCATGCTGACCAGAATCGGCCCCAGCATCTCCTCAGCAAGAAACAGGTGCCTGAGGTATGCACGGCTGAAGCCCTCGCCCGGCTGGTCCAGATCGACCTCCAGGCTTCCTGAAGTACCCGCACAGGCCAGGCAGGTACAACGTGGATCAATGGGGAGGCTGTCATCCTTGAAGCGGGCATTCTTGAGGTTGATACGACCCTCACGGGTAAATGCGGAAGCCGTACGGCCGTTCCGGGTCGGCAGTACGCAGTCGAACATGTCGACTCCACTGGCCACGGCTCGAACAAGATCACGCTCGTACCCCACCCCCATGAGATAGCGGGGTTTCTCCCTGGGAAGTTGTGGAGCCGTATCTGCAACGATGCCATGTATGAGCTCAGGGGACTCCCCCACGGCCACTCCACCAATGGCATAGCCGGGAAGATCAACTGCCGTGACCTCGGCAAGTGACCTGGCTCGCAGGGCTGGATCGGTTCCGCCTTGCACGATCCCGAACAGGGCCTGTTCCGAGGGTCGCGCATGTGCCTCTACGCACCGATGGAGCCAGGACGTGGTCCGATCGACGGCCTCCTCGAGGCGACGCGCGTGCGACGACTCGTCATGATCGTTCCCTCCGAACACGCTCGGGGGACAATCATCGAATGCCATGATGATGTCTGCACCAAGGTTGTTCTGAACTTCGATTGCACGCTCGGGTGTCAGGTTGATGCGTGCTCCATCGATGATGGAGTTGAAGATGACTCCATCGTCATTGATGGAACTGGTGTCTGACATCGAGAATGCCTGGAACCCTCCCGAGTCCGTGAGGATCGGTCCATCCCAACCCATGAACCTGTGCATCCCCCCCTGTCGGGCAACAAGGTCATCACCTGGACGGAGCATGAGATGGTAGGCATTGTTCAGGAGAACCTGCGTCCCGGTCATGCGAACCAGTCCCGGCAGGAGACCCTTGACCGTTCCACGTGTACCTACCGGCATGAATGCCGGCGTATGGAACGACCCATGTGGTGTCTCGATGACTCCGCACCGGGCGTGGCCGCCGGGGAGAACATCCGTCACGGTGAATTCAAGCGGGCTCTTCATCTCGGTCACGATGCGTCGTCACGACGCGATGCCTCCTCGAGAATTCTCTTTTCCTTGCGCGTCAGGCTCTGCAGTCCCTCACGCGAAATCTTGTCGAGAATCCGGTCAACCGAATCGACACGTGGCTTGGTTCGCCCACGGACCGCAAAGTGCTTCGAAGTAGGATCCACCCTTCCTGCAAAGTCGAAGAGGCCATGCAGTGATCCCGGGTGCCGTATGAACCACCAGCCTGCTGCAGCCCCTCCAAGATGTGCTGCTTCTCCTCCTGCATTCCGGGTGTTGATCAGGATGCTGGCAATCGAGATTCCCACGAGGCCGTAGGCCAGCGTGGACAGACGCATCGGGATGACGAAGAAGAGAAGGACCCTCGCCTTCGGAGCAAGAAATGCACCCGCCATCAACACCCCGAAGACACCTGCCGATGCACCGATGAGCGGAGTCCCGGTGGCATTGACGAGCAGGCCCGGCACCGAGCTGACTCCGAGGACCTCGGTTGCCATGTATCCACCGAGGTTGAGTATCAGATAGAACAACGCACCAAAGATGCCGCAGAGCAGGTAGAAAGCCAGGTATCGCTTGCCACCGAGGTAGCGTTCGACCAGCGGCCCGAAGAAGTACAGGCCGATCATGTTGAACAGGAGGTGGTACATGTTGGCATGCAGGAATTGAAAGCCGACCAGCCGCCAGATCTGCGCATTGCCCAGTACCTGCCTTGTGGAGAAATGAAACCACTTCTCGATCGGTCGTACCAGGGCGCCCTGCGCAATGGCAACGACATTGCCCTCATGGTCAAGGAGAGGGAATCCGCCGATCTGCTCTTCAGAGAAATCCTCGCCATTGAAGACACGGACTTTTTCTTCCTTCCACTGGCTGGACAACGTGAGCTTCTCTGGTCGGTCACGTCCAAACTGGGTGGGATCTGCAACATCAACAACCCAGGCATTTGTGCCAGGATCATGTACCCAGTAATAGCCCGTCTCAAGGGGAACTCGTCCGAAGAAACCATCAAGCACGAACACGGCAACGCAGATCACGATCAGCCATGTATTGACTGACCACCGACCGGATCCTCCTTCCAGGGATCCGGAATAGGGGTGCATCCCCTGGGACCTGGCGTAGTCTCGATCATGCAGACCCATCGTGTTCAACCACCTCCACAGCCATGCCCACCGGCAGCCAACAGTTGCATGGCTGCCAGGGACTTGCCATCAACCATGGTCCCCGAAGCAACCATGCTGGAGAGTTCAACTGGTGAAACGATCACGACCTCGATCTCCTCATGTGGTTCCAGTCGCTGCGTGCCCTCTTCCAGTTCACCTGCGAGGAAGACATGCATGAGTTCATCGGCAAATCCAGGCGATGTGAAGAATGAACCCAGCGGCTCCATCCTACCGGCCTTGTAGCCTGTTTCTTCCCTCAGCTCTCGTTCTGCGGTCACCAGCGGTGATTCTTCCTGCTCCAGCGTTCCTGCAGGAAACTCCAGGAGGGCCTTGTCGACCGAAACCCGCCAGTTGCGTATCAGGACGAAACGACCGTCGGACAGGATGGGAACAATGAGCACCGCCCCGGGGTGGCGTACGACACTCCGGATGATCTCCGAGCCTTCCTGACCGAGAAAACTACATTCCTCGACATTGAAAACACGACTCTCATAGACCTGTTGACGTTGCACGGCACGGCTCATGGGTACCATGGATGATAGAGGATGCCTCCCACTCCAGCCCAACACGACGATCCGCCCCTCCAGCCAGCCATCATCCGGTTGGAAGGTATCTCCAAGAGTTTTGGGCGGACAAGAGCCCTCCAGGACATCTCGATGGCGGTTCCACGTGGCGGCACCACGGTCGTCCTGGGCCCCAGTGGCTGCGGAAAGAGCGTGATGTTGAAGCACATCATCGGCCTCCTGAAACCTGATTCGGGCAGGGTCTTCTACGAGGATTCACGGATCGACAGGATGCGGGAACCTGAACTCGTCGAAATCCGAAAAAGGGTCGGGTTCCTGTTTCAACAAGGCGCCTTGTTCGACTCGATGACTGTCGGGCAGAACATCGGCTTTGCACTCAGGGAACATACGGACCTCCCCTGGACGGAACGCCGCAGGAAGGTTGAGCACATGCTTGAACTCGTCGGTGTCCCCGGCACGGCGGACCGCATGACGTCCGAACTCTCGGGAGGTCAGCAGAAACGCGTTGCACTGGCACGGGCTGTCATCCTGGAGCCTGATGTGGTTCTCTACGATGAACCGACAACCGGGCTGGATCCGATCAGGGCGGACGTGATCTCCAAGCTGATTTTGCGACTCCAGGACCGACTCTCCTTGACGAGCGTCGTCGTGACTCACGATATACAGACTGCTTTCAAAATCGCCGATAGCATGGTCATGATGAAGGATGGACGGATTCTCCTCGCTGGCCCACCATCGTTGTTCAAGGACAGTGATGACGAAGCGGTCCGCAGGTTTCTTGAAGGTGAAGCCAGCCCCGAGGAACTTGGGGATCTTGCCGTTGCGCCGGAGGACACCAAGTCGTGAACCAGACTGCACGCGATTTCCTCATCGGGATCTGCTCCATCGTGGCCCTCGTCGGGCTTGGCGTCCTGCTCATGCGGTTCGGGGAAATCAACACCTCCAGTCGGTACCTGATCACGATCCCGACGGTCGAGGCTTCTGGATTGCGTCCGGGAAGCACGGTCACCTTCAATGGTGTGAAGGTTGGGGTAGTTGAGTCGACTGAACCTTCGGGCGATCCTCGATGGCCGGTGACGATCATCATCGGGATCGACGAGAGTCGAATCATTCCCTCGAATGTCACTCCCTATTCCAACAGCAGCCTGCTCGGCGCCGGTGGAACCCTCGCACTCCAGGTTGAACCTTCCGAAAGGAACGTTGAACCTCTTCCAACGGACGGGACCGCGATACTCATGGGCCCCGTCCGCTCCCTGATGCTCACGAGACTCAACGACGCGCTGGATGAACGACTGGATCCGATCCTTGGCTCCGTCGAAACGTTGTCTTCAACCTATAACGAATTAGGCATTGGACTCCTGGCCCTCGTCGGTCCTGGCAGCGAGGAGGGCCACACGATTCGCAGCACTCTGGCTCGAGTCAACGGGGCACTTGAACTGACGGAAGCCTGGCTCGGTGACGAGGATCTTCGCTCCGAAGCACATGATCTGCTTGGCACGAGCGTCATCTTCGTCAATCACGGAATCGACATGGTTGATCGGCTTTCTGCACTCACCCAGAACATCGATGCACGCAGCGAGACGCTCCTCCAGCAGTTCGGGCCAGTCTCAAGCGAGTTGACCAGGCTGCTTCAGACCACCGATCGTGTCATGGCGGCTGTCGAGGAGGGAAAAGGTACGATCGGCCAACTCGTCAACAACCCGGATCTCTACAAGAGTCTCGAAGCGAGCATGCTTCAACTTCACGAAGCCATCGTGCAGTTCAACCTGCTTGTCGAGCAGATCCGGGAAGAAGGGCTGTTCTAGGCGGAACCCGGCCTAGACATCCACTCTCAAGCCGATTTCAACGACCTGCTCGGAAGGAAGTTCGAATACGTCCGTCATTGAGGAGGCGTTTCGTGCCATCCATGCGAACAGTCCCTTCCTCCACAACCACATGGAACTGTCCCCGCCTGTCATGATGATCTCGCGGCGGGTGAAGTAGGACAGGTGCTCCATGTCGATCTCAAGCCCCCGATTCCGTGCCAGTTGGAGCAGTCGAGGAACATTCGGGACCTGCAGGTAGCCATGGTGGCCCTCGACATGACAGAACCCATGCCCGAGTTCCTCCATATCCAGTTGCTTGCCCCGAGGCAGGCGTGCAACCGGTGAAGGAACCATGGACATGATGATGACTCGCTCATGGAGGACAGGCATGCGCTTGTAGAGACTGACAAGGGAAGAAGGCGTTGTGTCCTTCATCGCGGTCAGGAACACACCTGTCCCAGGCACCCTGGCAGGCTGAGCCACGGGAATCTGCGTAAGAAAGTCCGACAGTGGTTCAGTGGCTTCAGGATGTTGCTTCGCCAGGGCAGCACGACCTGCGCGCCACGTCGTCATGAGCAGAATCATCATGAATGCGATGACGAGGGGGAACCAGCCACCCTCAGGAATCTTGAAGAGATTCGCGCCCAGGAATGCCAGGTCGACTGCAATGAAGACCAGGATCATCGGAGCGATGCCCAACATCGGCCACTTCCAGACTTTCTTCGCAACGACCGCAAGCAGGATCGTCGTCGTCGTCATGACCGTAGTGACCGCAACACCGTAGGCGGCAGCAAGATGTTCCGGTGTCAGGAAGATCAATACGGCCAGGACACAACCGACTCCCATGGCCCGGTTGACGGCCGGCAGATAGATCTCCCCCTCTTTCTCGCCCGAAGTATGAACGATACGCATGAAGGGAAGCAGTCCGATCTGGATGGCCTGTCTCGTCAAGGAGAAGAGACCCGTGATGATCGCCTGTGACGCGATGACTGCCGCCAACAGGGCCAGACCGATCATGGGCCATGAGAACATGTCCGGGATGATCTGGAAGAAGGGGTTGCCCATGTCCGTCTCAGGTGCAGGAAGCCCCCACTTGCCCTCATGTGTCTGGCCAAGGAGCCAGGCTCCCTGTCCAAAGTAGTTCAGCAACAGGCACGGCCAGACGATTCCACACCAGGCAATCGTTATGGACCGACGATTGAACTGGCCCAGGTCCGCGTAGAGTGCTTCACCGCCCGTAATACAGAGCACGACCAGGCTCAGCAGTATGAAGGCTCTCCATGGTTGAGCCTGGAACAGGTCGATCGCGTACCCGGGGTTGACGGCCTCGAGAATCTGAGGAGCCTTCATGATCGACATGAGACCGAACACGCCCATTGCCACAAACCACGCAATCATGATCGGGCTGAAGATGATGGCGATCTTCTGGGTTCCGACGCGTTGCCAGAGGAAGAGTCCAAGAAGAACAACAAGTGCAATGGGAACGATGTAGTCGTCGAACCTGCCTGAGACGCTCTCAAGGCCCTCTGCGGCTGACAGGACGGAGATCGATGGCGTCACGACTCCATCCCCATACAGCAATGCAGCCCCACAGATCGCCACCAGGAGAATCACGACCGACCTGGCCGCACGGCCCTTCTCTGAACCGGTTTTCTTGATCAGTGAGAGCATCGCGAAGATGCCCCCCTCACCCTGGAACTGGGCACGAAGAAGGACCGTCACGTATTTCAGGGTCAGGACAAGCAGGAGCGCCCAGAAGATGAGCGACAGCACGCCGAATACGCTTTCGATCGTGGCCGATACGCCAAGGCTTGATGAGTTGAAGCAGGCCTTGAGCGTATAAAGCGGGCTTGTCCCGATATCACCGAACACAATGCCCAGGCTGGCAATTGCCAAAGCAATGTTCGAGGGGGGTGGGGATTCACCCTCCTTTGACAAGACCAGTTTCTTCGTAGCGCCTGGAGTCACTCCCACAGGGTAGCGGCAATATCCTGAACCTACCCGGAACCCCCTTCATTCACGGCTGCACATAATAAGAACGGGACTCCACAAGCGGAGCCCCGTTCCACGTTCAGGAATACAGAAGTCTATTCTGCGACGACGATCTCGACACGTCGACTGCGTGACTTCGTGTCCATGGCCATGTCCGGACCATAACTCTCAATTGATACATCAGCTGGACCAACTCCGCAGGATATGAGGTATTCACGGACCGCATACCCACGCTCGAAGCCGAGATGATGATTGCTCTTGTGTCCACTCTTTCGAATCGGATCAGAATCCGTGTGTCCAATCACCCGAATGGTCTTGCCCGGGTAGCTGGACTTCAACACGCTGGCAACCTGGTCCAGCGAAGTCCTCGCGTTCGACTTCAAGGACGTACGTCCGGAGTCGAAGAGTACATCGCTGGAAACGGTGACCGTCACGTCTCTGCCCGAGACGCTGGTCGACACACCCTCGATGCCATCAAAGGCAGTTCCGTTCGAAGTTGTCGTCGTGACGATGGATGGACCTGCAGAATACTGGTCTTCCAGTTCGCGTATGGTTCTGTTTGCTTCCTTCAGGTCAGCATAAGCTGACTCAAGTGCGCGATCCTGTGTACCGAGTTGGTCACGGAGCTCTATGTTCTCACTCTCCAGCAGGCTCGACTTGTCAGTTGTCATGTCACAGCCGACAAGCAAGGCAAGGCTTGCGACGGCTCCAAGTCCAATCAGGTGCTTGACTCGCATGGGTTGGAATCCTTTCCAGTTGCTGCCCGGTCACGCGGTGGTCGTCCAGTTCGATGCAGGGCCTCCCCTGCCGGCATGGCGGCGTACGACCACGTACCAGCCACCCTGCCACTACTGACCAGATCGGCCATGAAGGGGCTGGAGGCTGAAAATTATCGCTCGTTGGGTCGAGGTTCGACTGCCTCAACTGTCTCAACCAGGGCCGGGAGTGGCCTCTGGATGGTCGGAACAAGGACTGCCCAGGCATCGATGACGACGGGCCTTCCAATGAACAGCAGGGCCGCAGCCAGCGCAAGATGCGGGCCATAGGGCATTTCCCTGCGGCTGCCCTTGGAAACAACCGAGAGCAGGCCACCGACGAAAACCCAACTGAGGCCGATGAAGGGGGCCAGGAAGAAGACCAGGATCGGGTCAAACCAACCCAGGCAGGCACCGACGGCACCCAGCAGGTGGACATCGCCAAGCCCCATGGCTTCCCTCCCGAATGCAAGGGTCCCCAGCAACCGCACGATCCAGACCAGGCCTGCCCCAACGAGGTAGCCCAGCATGCTCGCACCCAATGCTTGCAGGAGAGGTGGAGGTCCACCATCGGGCAGGAACATGCCGACGCCACCTCCAATCACGAGCCCGATGATGACCGGCATCAGGTAGACAAGTTCAACACCCATCTCTCGACGTGCATGGGGATACTCCGCAAGCGGCTCTCCTTCCTTGATGTACTCGTCATAGTCCGCGAAGGACCACTTGAGAACTCCTCTGGCAAGCAACAGTCGACTGCAGCAGACTCCAAGCATGCCGCATGCGGCAACCATGAACCACCACCAGCTCACGCCGGGAATGGGCCATGCCTCCGCCGGTGTCCATCGTGCAACGAGCATCGACTGCAACGGCCAGAACAGGAAGGCCATGACCGTGATGAAGACCGGCAACTGGATCGGAATGGTGAAGGTTCGCGCATCGATGACCGTCATTGCAAACAGACCGGCAAAGAGAAAGGTCAGGATCGTGTATGCAGGCCAGCCCCTGGAAAAATCCTGTGCTGACCACCACGTTCCACCTATCTCACCCCAGTACGGAGTGTTCGAACTGATCCAGAACAGCAGGATATACATGCCAAGGAAGAAACAGGCAGTACCAAGCTCGACCAGTGGATATCGAAGCGAGATCCGCTCCCTGCAGAAGCGACACTTGCCTCGCAGGAGAAGCCAACCGAGGATCGGCAGGTTCTCACGGAAGAAACGCAACCGACCACCACAGGTCGGACAACGACTCGGTGGTGATACGAGACTCATGCCCATCGGCAGTCGATGAACAACGACATTCAAGAAGGATCCGACGCAGGCACCGAGGCAGAAGACGAAGATCGCCCATGGAAGGTGCTGCAAAAGTGTGGGCGTGAGAGTGGAGGACACCATCTAGTCGGCGCCGTTCCCACCATCCCCTGCCAATGCCGGATCATCGAGTGAGAGTTGTTTCAACTCCTCGTCAGCTGCATCCAGCAGGGCACGGCACCGCTGCACGAGGGCCTGGCCTCGCCGGTGAAGTTCCATGGCCTCCTCGAGGGCAATCTCGCCCTCGTCGATTCGCTCGATGAGCGTCTCGAGCTCCTCGGCAGCCGCCTCGTAAGTCAACGTGGCCGGATCAGGAGCGGTCTTGGTCTTCTTCGGTTTCGTGCTCATTGGGCTTCTACTGTACCAGACGGGTCATTTTCGCCCTTCTCCACACCCTCGACACGAGAAAGTACCTGCCCATCGGAGAAGTGCGATGTGAGCAGTACCCCCACCTCGATCCCTCCAGTGGAACGAAGTGCCCGCCCTGCTTCATCGACCGTAACGGAGAAACCTCGCTCAAGGACAGCCCGTGGACCGATTGCCTCAAGGGTGTCCGACCTGGCACCCAGGTGCGATCGCCTGGCTCCGAGTTGATCGCCCGCCTGCCGAGGCAGATCTCGTGACCATCGGGCGAGGCGAGCCTCCTCGCACTGGATCCGTACAGCCAGGGCATTGCGAAGGTGCAGGGACCGTGTTGCAACCTGCGTTCTCCGTGCCGCCAGTTGTCGCTCCGGTCGACGCTCAGCCAGGAGCCCTATACGACGCTCAAGGGCATGCAGTCGCTGGGAAACGAGCAGTTTTGCAACGGAACGAAGTCGATCGCGACCTGCCTCGACTGTCTTTCTCGCAGACTCGAGTATTCGGCTAACGAAGAGTTGCAGTCGTCGCTCCCTGTCGTCGAACTGCCGTTGCAGGTCCTGTGCGTCGGGCATGAGTGCCACGACCGCCTGGGTTGGCGTCGAGGCCCTGTGGTCCGCGACGAGTTCAGCAATGGATGTATCCGACTCGTGGCCGATGGCGGCGACGATCGGAGTCGAGCAGTTGAATATCGCTTCGGCCACGACACGTTCATTGAATGACCAGAGATCCTCCAGTGAACCGCCGCCTCGTGTGACGAGCATCGCATCGATGCCAAGTGACTCCGCAGCAGTATCCACGCAACGGATGGCCTGGGCGATTCGTGGCGCCGCGCCTTCACCCTGGACGGGTACGTCAATGAGGACAAGGGACACGGAGGGACATCGGTCCTTGCTGGTGCGCTGGACATCAGCAAGAGCGGCACTGCCTGCAGCCGTGAGCACGGCAACGCGTCGCGGGAGCATGGGCAGTTCCTGCTTGTGCTCGGCCTCAAACCAGCCCGCTTCGCGAAGTTCGCTGCACATCGCTTCGAAGCGGGCCTGCAATGTTCCCAGTCCGGATGCTTTCAATCGCTCGACGATCAGCTGCGTCCGCCCCTGCTTGGCGTAGTGCTCGACATGGCCGGTGACCTCTACGGCATCACCGTCTGCCGGTTCGAAGGTGACGCCACGCGCACGCGATGACCACATCGCGCAATCCACCTTGGACGACTCGTCCTTCAGCGAGAAATACCAGTGGCCATTTCGACTTCGTTTCAGGTTGCTCAGTTCGCCCTCGACGCGAAGGGTCCTGGGCAGTCCCTCCTCGAGGGCATTGACGATCAGGGCCGAGAGTGCTGCCACTGACATCGGCTCCTGGGTCCTGGGAGCAGGCTGAGGCGGAACAGGTGTTTCGTTGGATTCAAACAGGGAGTCGGTGGGCACCGGCACAGGGTACTTCCTGCGGGGCATGGAAGCACGCCGCTGTCGACCAGCGATGCGAGCCTCGAACCACATACACTGTTGTCGTGACGAGTGATACAGCCGATCAACACGTCCTGGCCCTCACCACCGGCCTCGTGCTCCTGCCCTCTGTTGGCGAACGCCTGGCTCCTGCCTTTGGCACGATGGGACTGCGTTGTGTTGCCGACCTGCTGGTCCATCTTCCAACCCGATACGAATACGAGGAAGCCGAGCAGCCCATCGTGGCACTGGACGCACTCGTTGGCGTCTCGGGAAGAAGCGAGGTCCAGGTCTCGACCCGTGGCGAGGTTGCCAGTGTTAAGAAGGGCTTTGGACGCAAGCCACGCATCGAGGTCCAACTTGATGATGGAACCGGCACCCTGGACGTGGTCTTCTTCAACCAGCCCTGGATCAAGCACAAGCTCCACCCGGGGCAGCAGTTGAAGGTTGCAGGCACGGTCAAACTGCACCAGTCCCGTCTCCAGATGGCCAATCCACGCTGGGAGCAGGTCGACCCGGAATCACCTGCCCCGCCAAGTGAAGCGAGACTCCTCCCGGTGTACCCGGCAAGCGAGTCCGTCTCATCGATGGCCATTGCGCGGGCCATCGAGCCCATCCTTGATGATGCCATCGCCCTGCTCGAGGACCACTTGCCGGACGATTACAGGCACACGAACAACTTCCCGACACTCTCGGAGGCCTACCTGGCCATGCACCGACCCGGAAGCGAGGAGGAGGTTGCCCATGCCCGCCGTCGGCTGGCCTTTGATGAACTCTTCATGCTGCAACTGGCCGTCATGATGAAACGGCACCACAGGATCCAGACCCTGCGAGCACCTGCACTGCCCCTGGACATGACACTGCATGAGCGAATCACGGCACGAATTCCATTCACCCTGACCGAGGCCCAGCAGCAGGTCGTCAACGAGATCGCCAACGATGTCCAGCGTCCAGTCCCGATGAACAGGCTCCTGCAAGGCGATGTCGGCGCGGGCAAGACGGTAGTGGCGCTCTACGCCATGCTCATGGCGGTGGCAGCAGAGCAGCAGGCGCTTCTGCTTGCTCCCACCGAGCTGCTGGCCGAGCAGCACCATGAATCCATCAGCGAGATGCTTGCTTCCTCGAAGGTACGCATCGCACTGCTGACAGGCTCCCTGTCAGCACCGGCACGCAGAGCACTGCTCGAGGACCTGCAGGCTGGAGACATCGACATCGTGGTCGGGACGCATTCCATCCTCAACGAGAGCGTGGAGTTCAAGAGCCTTGCAGTTGCAGTCATCGATGAACAGCACCGTTTCGGCGTCCATCAACGGGCGGCGCTTCGTCGTGGAAGTGGCGAGGAAGTCCCGCACCAGCTGGTGATGACCGCGACACCGATTCCCCGAACTCTCTCTATGACGATATTCGGTGACCTTGATGTCTCGACGATCCACGGTCGATTGCCAGGTCGCTCGCCTGTTTCGACACGGCATGTTCCATCGGACGAGTCCATGCAGATCTATGAATCACTTGCACAACGCGTGAGTCGTGGAGAACAGGGCTTCGTCGTCGTCCCTGTCATTGACGAATCCGAAAGCCTGCTGAAGGACATCGGAACACACCTGCAGATGCTTCAGGACGGCCCGCTGTCCAGCTGCCGCATCGCCGCGCTGCACGGACGCATGGACGCCACGGAACGCGATGCCGTCATGCACCGTTTTCGCGATGGCGAACTTGATGTCCTGGTCGCCACGACCGTCATCGAGGTGGGCATCGATGTACCAAACGCGACCATGATCGTCATCGAGCAGGCGGAACGCTTCGGTCTTGCCCAGCTTCACCAGTTACGAGGTCGCGTCGGCCGTGGCAATCTGCCCGGCGAATGCGTTCTCGTGGCCGACCCGGTGACGGAGGACGGCGAGGCGAGAATCTCCGCCATCATCGAGACCAACGACGGGTTCAGGATCGCCGAGTCGGATCTGAAGATCCGCGGCCCCGGTGAGTTCATGGGCGCACGTCAATCCGGCCTGCCCCCCTTCCGCGTGGCGAACTTCGAGCGTGACTGGGACCTGCTGCGCCTGGCCCGGCGTGACGCCGAGGCGTGGATCGACCAGGATCCACACCTCCAGTCGCCAGCGCATGCACTGATCCGCTCCCGGCTGATGAAGCGGTACCGACAGAGCGTTGGACTCGTCGACGTCGGGTAGAATGCCTCCATGGCTGCACGCGATGAACTCATCGAGCTCTTTGAATCAATGGGCTCGATGCTGGAACTCCTCGGGGCCAATGCCTTCAAGGTCAACGCACATCGTCGAGTCGCCCGCGTCCTCGAGGACATGACGGAGGACATCACGTCCTACGCCGATGATCCCAAGGGACTGACTGCCTTCGATGGCATTGGAGCCGGAAGCGCCAAGAAGATCTGCGAATACCTGCAGACTGGACGCATCAGCGAACATGATGCCCTGCTCGATGAGATCCCCGACGGCCTGCTGGACGTCCTGCAGGTGCCGGGCCTTGGACCCAAGACCGTTCGCAACCTCTGGGAGCATGCCGACATCGAGTCGATGCAGGACCTGGAGGCGGCCATTGCATCAGGCGGCCTGGACAAGGTTCCCAGGCTCGGCGCGAAGACGATTGCCAACATCGCCGACTCGATCGAGTTCATGAAGAAGGCCGGGGAGCGGATGCCCATCGGGCGTGCGTTGCCGCTGGCGGAACTGATCGTGGAACACCTCCGCGGGCAACCTGGCGTCAGTTCGGTGGAATACGCCGGATCGCTGCGTCGAGGGCGCGACACCATCGGCGACCTGGACCTTCTTGCCTGCTGTGATGATCCTGCCGGTCTCATCGAGCACTTCAAGTCGACCAAGGGCGTCGAGAAGGTGCTGCTGGCTGGTGAAACCAAGTGCTCCCTTCGCCTGGATCGTGGTGTTCAGGTCGACCTGCGAGTCGTGCCCGAGGAGGCCTTCGGTGCAGCGTTGCTGTACTTCACCGGTTCCAAGGAGCACAACGTAAAACTCCGCGAGCGTGCGGTGAAGGCCGGCCAGCGTCTCAACGAGTACGGCCTGTACCCGGATGATGGCAACGAGGAACCGCCACAGGAACGAGGCATTGATCCTGTTGCTTCCAAGAGCGAGGCTGACATCTACGAGGCACTCAAGCTCCCCTTCCATCCACCGGAACTTCGTGAAGACCGGGACAATCTTGAAACGGTTCCGCCACTGGTCGAGATCGATGACATCGGCGCCGAACTTCATGCACACACGACGGCCAGTGATGGCCACTTGTCCATTGAAGAGCTCGTTGCCGAGGCCAAGCGTCGGGGATTCCACACTATCGCGGTCACGGATCACTCCCGCAGCAGTGTGCAGGCAAACGGCCTGGATGAGGACCGCCTGCGCAAGCACATCGACGAGATTCATGAAGTGGATGCAGCAACCAAGGGCATTCGCGTACTGGCTGGAAGCGAGGTGGACATCCATGCCGACGGAAGCCTGGACTACGAGGACGACCTCTTGGCGAAGCTGGACATCGTCGTCGCGTCCCCACACTCTGCCCTGCGGCAGGACTCGGACAAGGCGACCAGGCGCCTGGTGCAGGCCATTGCCCATCCCCTGGTCCACATCATCGGGCACCCCACGGGTCGGATCATTGGTCGCCGTGCCGGGCTGGAGCCTGACCTGCACGCCCTGATCGAAGCGGCCCTGGCACATGACACGGCCCTGGAGATCAATGCCAACCCGCAGCGTCTGGACCTGAGGGATGTGCACGTACGCGCCGCGGCGGACGCAGGCTGCCTGCTTGCAATCAATACCGATGCCCACGCAGCCGAGCACTTCGATTTCCTCCGCTACGGGGTCCTGACTGCTCGCCGTGGACGTCTTGGACCCGATCAATGCATCAGTTGCTGGAAAGCAAAGCGACTGCATGCCTGGCTTGCTTCAAAGCGATGATCAGCGAGGTACACTGACCCTTTCATGCTTGATGCACTCACTGACAAGCTCGGCGCCGCCCTCACGAAACTCTCGGGCCGTGGCCGCATTACCGAGGACAACGTCCAGGAGGCGATGACCGAGGTCCGCACGGCCCTGATCGAGGCGGATGTGCAACTTGAAATCGTCGAATCCTTCTGCGAAGGCGTGATGATGGATGCCGTCGGGCGGGAGGTCACCAGGAGCCTCAAGCCAGGGCAGCAGATGATCGGCATCGTCCAGGAGCACCTGTCCCAGTTGATGGGCCCGGCTGCAACCGAACTCTTCTTTGTCGATCCAGGCCCGACGGTCATCATGCTCTGCGGCCTGCAAGGCACGGGCAAGACGACGACCTGCGGCAAGTTGGCCGCCTGGTTGAAGCAGCGTGGAAAGAAGACACTCGTGGCAGCGGCCGACCTGCAGCGACCGGCGGCCGTCGAGCAGTTGCGTGTCGTGGTCGAGGGCGTCGAGGCCGGCGCCAAGGGCCAGGCTGCCGTGGAGTTTCATGGCGAGCCGGAGAAGTGTGGGGAACACGGCACAGCCGTTGGCGCAGCGGTCGAGGTCTGCATCAATGCACTTCGCAAGGCACGGGCCGAGCGGCACGACGTCTTGATCATCGACACGGCTGGTCGACTGCATGTCGACGATGAACTCATGGACGAGTTGCACGCGATTCAACGCGCGGTGCAACCCCACCAGGTGCTGCTGGTCGTGGATGCCATGGTCGGGCAGGACGCGGTGCACTCGGCGAAGGTCTTCCATGACCGGTTGACGATGGACGGCGTGATTCTCACGAAGCTCGACTCGGACACACGAGGTGGCGCAGCGCTCTCGGTGAAGGAAGTCACGGGCACGCCCATCATGTTCATCGGAACCGGCGAGAAGTTCGATGCATTGGAACCCTTCCACCCGGAACGCATGGCCGGCCGGATCCTGGGCATGGGCGACGTGGTCTCGCTGGTGGAGAAGGCACAGGACGAGGTGGACGAGGCCGAGGCGGAGGCCCTGGCGGAGAAGATGATGAAGGGCGAGTTCTCGATGAACGATTTCATCAAGCAGATCAAGTCGATTCGCCGCATGGGCTCGATGAAATCTTTGCTTGGCATGTTGCCGGGAGTGGGCAAGGCCATACGGAACATGGACGTGGACGAATCGCAGCTTGATCGTTTGGAGGCGATGGTCGGTTCGATGACCGGCGATGAGCGGGAGAATGCCAAGCTCATCAACAAGTCACGCGTGCGGCGGATTTCCAAGGGATCGGGTACGTCGAATACCGACGTGAACCGGCTGCTCAAGCAGTTCCAGATGATGAAGAAGATGACCAGCCAGATGGCCGGCATGGGCATGCTGGGGAAGATGAAGGCCATGAAGGAGGCCGGGGCCGACCCGGATTCGGCCATGACCGGCATGGGCATGCCGGACATGAGTGCCCTGGCGGGTATGGGCCGTGGTGGCAAGAGCACCAAGACCAGCAGCGTAAAGAAGAAGTTCAAGCAGCGCAAGAAACGCAAGTAGCCCTTTTCAACATGTCATGGAATGAACAACCCCGCGCCGAGGCGCGGGGTTGAATGTTGCAGAAGTTTTGAAGACTGGCTCAGGCCTCGTTGCACTGGCCCCAGTTGGAGAGCACCTCGAGCAGGTCCAGGATGTCCACCCAGCCGTCCTCGTTGATATCACCGGCCGCGTTGTCTGTATTCCAGACTGCGATCACGTAGAGCAGGTCGAGGATATCGACGTTGTAGTCGATGTTGGTATCACCAACACAGAAACCGGGATCATCAGGTTCACAATCAGGCGAGAGTACATTGCCACCCTGGTCAACCCAGGCTCCGATGATGTTGTCGGGCTGGTTGGCACAGAAGGTTGTCCCTGCCAGCCAGGCAATGCTGTCCTCGGAGAACATGCCACCCCCACAGACCTTGGCAACATTTCCGGAAACCGTGCAACTCTGTAGCACAGGATAGCTGGCGTAGTTGTAGATGCCACCACCGGACCCTGAGGTGTTGTCCTCGATGGAGCAGTCAGTCAATACGGGGTTGCTTTCGTAGTTGTACATGGCCCCACCATAATTCTGGGAAACATCTGAACTGATTGCCGAGTTCCCCCTGAGGGTGCAGTTTGTCATGGTGAGCGATGGGGAGCCAACGTTGTATACACCACCACCCCACTCAGTCGCAAGGTTCCCTGAGATCGTACAGTTCGTCAGCGCAGGAGAAGCAGAACTGGAATAGAGCCCGCCGCCCTGCACTGCAGAGTTACCCTCGAATGTACAACCATCAATCTGCGGGCTGCTCGAAGGCGCCGTAATGCACATAGCTCCACCAATAAAACTCTGGTTCCCTGTAAAAGTGCAAGATACAAGGGATGGGCTCGAATCAACACACAAGATTCCACCACCATACCCCTCAACAGCAGGGTCCATCATGTTGTCATTATTTTCAAACGTGCAGTTCTCAAATGCCGGATTACACTTGGCTAGGTACGCAGCACCACCATGTATTAATGCACGATTGGACTCAAATGTACAATCCGTGAACGTGGATATTGCTTCGTACACAGTGGGATTAGCTCTACAGTACGCCCCTCCATAGAATGCACTGTTTCCTGAAAATGTACATCCAGTAAATGATGTCCAATTCGGATTACCTTGAACGTACACGGCGCCACCCGCGGGGAGTCCTCCTGACGACTCAGCTTGGTTATCCAGAAATTCACAGTTGATGAATGACATCGTGCTCGAGCCACCAATGACCGTACTGTCCACGGCGCCACCAAACGGGGCCGTGTTGTCTTCGAACGTGCAATTCTCAATAACCGCATGAGATGACTGAGATCCCAGACCGCCTCCCTGACTACCAGCTGAACAGTTCACAATCCGACAGTCAACGAGGTGCTGATTGCCCGATCCAAGAAAGACGCCTCCAGCTTGGGTTGGGTCGTATCCATTTACAAATGTGAATCCTGCGATTTGCGACGTGTTGTCGGCTCCCCAGGTCTCAAGTCCTCTTCGCACATTCTGGGCATCGATCAATGTCACCTCAGCTCCACCTGTGCTGGCAAGAATAATGCTCTTGTTCGCAAGCTGAACGACTTCCGTCGCAGTAGAGGTGTAGGTTCCTGGATAGACGATGATCTCGTCGCCATCGGAGGCGGCATCAACAGCATCCTGGATGTTGTCAAAGTCGGCCCCAGGATAGTCCAACCCATCATCATCAACCGTGACCGTGATGGAACCATCATCAAAAGCTGCAACCTGTACACAATAGTTCCAGTAATGACTGCTGTCCTCGTCATCATCACCACTTTGGCATTCACAAGGGTCGTTGTTGTCGTGCCCCCACGTCATGTCATCCCAACTGATGTACAGCAAGTTCGGACTGTCACCTCCGCACAAGACAGTGCCAATCGAACCGACCGGAAGACCAGCGAACTCAAGAACGCTAATGACTTGGTCACCGACCGAGTAGTGCGATTCACAAGCACATTCGATATCTCCGACAGGTGCAACCTCTTCACACAGGACTACCCTGTGGCTGTTGTCGGCGTCATCATCACCGCTCTGGCAATCACAATGAGCGTTATAATTGTGGCCCTCTGTGTAATTGTCAAAACTGATGTAGAGATCCCAGTTGTCTGTATCACCACACAGCACCGTGCCGAGCGTCCCTGCGGGAAGGTTTGAAGCGCCACTTGGATTGTCGACAATGACAACAACACGGTCACCAACCGAGTATTCGGAGTTGCAGGCGCAATCAATGACCTGGGCCGAGGCCACGGCTGGAAAGAGCGTGACACTGATGATGGTAAAAACGATACAGGACAGCCTGTTCATGCAAATTCTCCCCTTGCTCTTGAACAGGGCCATCATCCCAGATGACAAGGGAGAACCAAGAAAATTGTTTGGAAACTGGCTGCTCCCCCCTCCAAGGGCTCAAAAACAACATCGGCCGGCATCAGCCGGCCGTGATTCCGTCAACGGTTGAATGAAGGTCAGTTGTTCGACCCGCCACCGATGCAGCCGAGCAGCTCGTTGTGGCTGAAGACATCATGGAAGTCGAAGACCGCGTGGAAATCATCCAGAGTGTCGTCATTGCTGCTGCTCATCAGTTCAGCGTCGATCATCGCGAAGACAATGCGACCGAAATCATCGGTTCGCTTGATGTTCCACCGCTCAAGAACAACCGGGGCCATCATGCCGAACTGGTCGAGTGCGAAGTTCTTCAGGCCCATGCACAACTCCTGGCCACTGACATGGCGATCCATCTCCTGCAATGACGAGGGATCGGCAACATCGAAGACCTGCTTCGAGGTGAAGGTCAGGCCCTCCTGCACGAAATTGAACGCGGGCAGGGGATAGGGCCCTGCTGCGTGAACCATTGCTCGCCAATCAAGCTGTTGCGTGGGATGTGCCATACAGATCTCTTTACTCCAGCACCATGATATCGGGCAGCGACCCCCGTCAACATTGAATTCCACGAAATCATGCCCTTCATGGACGCAATACGCCGGATTTTCTCCACCAACTCCCGCCTGTCATTGGCGAACCGATCAAATGACCAACAGGTCAAGCAGGATCAACTATTGATTGGAACAACACCTTCACACTGCCCATGAAGTCCCGAGGTGTTTCAGGATGCCCGTTGCCCAGGATCAACGACCCAGCGAGGTGCTCCGCGGGTGGCAAGCACCCCTGCCAGCCCCCCGTACCTGGACCCCGAGACATCCACGGCAATGACACCGGCAACCGGTCCTGGCGAGAAGCTCACCAATCCCGGGTCCAGTTCCAGGGCCCGGGCTCCCTGCACGGTCGCCATGGAGAGCAGGGGCATTGGATCTGCCCCATCACGAACATGCAGGTGACGCATCTCGTCCAAGGTCGAGATGCGATCAGGCGTATCCAGGCACTGCAGCGAATCGGTACCCAGGGCGACGCACATGCCCGCGTTGAGCATGTCCATGTAGCGATGATCCGGCCTGCCGGCATGTGGATGCCCAAAGTAGTCACTTGCCCGAGGACAGTAGACAACGCTCACACCTGCATCGGCCAGCAACTGGATGTGCTCATCTTCGATGTAGTTCAGGTGCACGGCAAGAACAGGTCGCTCCTGGATGATTGTCTGCAACGCCTCGACCGGGTGGCACCCAGGCATGATGGTTGCATCATTCCAGGCACCAAGTTGCCCGGCCAACTCGCGGAAGGGTCCGCTGGAGTCGAAGAGGACCTGCTCTTCCTCCAAGCTCTCTGCCAGGTGGGTTGCAAGGGGAATCCCAAGTGCAGCACATGCTTCGTAGAGTGCGAGACCGCAGGAATAGGGCGCATGGGGCGAGACCCCGATGCGGATGCCATGCTCTCCAGGCTGCATGCCTGCACTCCGCTCCTGGATGGTCTCGATGGACTGCTCCTGTGCCGAACCCAGGCCCATGCATTCAAGGAAACAGGTCCCTTCCAGGGAACTCTCCTGAAGCAGGCCCACGCCGATATCGCTTCCACGACCAAGGATGTCACCGACGAAGGCCACACCACCAGCCAGGCTCATCTGGATTCCCCGTGCAATGACTTCTTCCAGATCCCCTTCACCCTGTGACATGCGATGGGCACGGATCGATGCCAGCCAGGTATCAAAGTGGCCATCGAAGGGCCTTGGATCGATCCCGCTGAGATCCAGGTGCGAATGGGCATTGACCAACGCCGGCAGAAGAACGTCGACCGGACAGTCCACGATCGTGGCCTCGGAAACGTTCCCTACCTCCGCGGGTGCTCCTGCCGCAATGACCTCGTTGCCACGAACCAGCAGGACTCCCGGCTGGGCCTCAACGCCTGCAGCATCGATGACAGCCCCAGCCTGGAGGAGTCGAAGTTCTGGATCTGTCGGGACTTGGGTCATACCGGGCATCATCTCTTTTGGACCAGGAAGTTGTCCACAGGCTTCACATGGGCCAACTGGACGGTACACTGTAAATGACATGCCTCGCGGCACGGAAGCCGCCTGTGCGACAATACGTTACCACCAGAATATCGGGATAACCCCTCATGGCACGCTTCCTTCCCACCACGTGCGCTATGTCTGCTGTCCTCGTACCCCTCCTTGCAGGCGGATGCGTGCAGCAGGACAAGTATGACCAACTCCTCCAAGTCAAGCGATCGCTCCAGGAGCAACTGCTTGAGGTCACCAACGAGCGAAACAGCATGCAGGCCAAGCTCCGCAACCGCGATCAGCAACTCACCGCTGCCGCTACCGACATCAAGGTGATGCAGGAAGAGTACGAAATGCTCGGCGGAACAGTCAGCAACCTGTCCAGGAACAACCGGGACCTAGCCCTGATGGTCAGTGAAATGAACATCGGCCCCCTGCCCCAGGACATGCAGATCGCCCTGTCACAACTGGCAAGCGAGTACCCGGACCAGATCACCTTTGATGCTGAATCGGGCATGCTTCGCTTCGACAGCGACCTCACCTTCAACTCCGGCAAGGATGTCGTGAATCCAGAAGGTTCTGAATCTCTTGCAAGGCTGGCTTCGATTCTCGATTCGGGCTCCGCAACAGGCTTCGAACTCTATGTTCAGGGTCACACCGATGACGTGCAGCCCAAGTACTCCAGAAACCAGCACCCGACGAACATGCACCTGTCAGTGCACAGGGCCATTGCTGTTCGTGATGTACTCGTCAATGCAGGCATCGACAGCGATCGCGTGCAGGTTGCAGGTTGGGGCGAGTATCGCCCGCTCATAGAGAACCAACCCGGGGGCACGGCGGCCAATCGGCGTGTCGAGATCTACCTTTCGTCGATGACTGACACGATGTCGACGACGGATGACATGGCGATGACCGAGGCCACGGAGACCGTGGCAACCGAAACGACCGCCACTGCAACCGTGGATACGGATGAACCGATGAAGTGATCGCGACGGACGGGGTGCATCGATGCTGAAGGTCTACCACGGCACGGCACGCGTCGGCCAGGGTGTGTACCTGGGTATCGCCGGCTTCGGTCGTTTCGTGGTCTTCTCCGCCCTGGCCTTCAACTGGCTGCTCAGCCGGCCCCGTGGCTGGTGTCGATGGCGGCTCCTGAGGCCGCAACTCTACGCAGTGGGCGTCGCCTCCATCCCTGTGGTCGCCATCACCGGCGGCTTCATCGGGATGATCCTCGCCCTGGAGACCTTCAACCAGTTCCAGGCCTTCGGCATGGAAGGTCGACTGGGGGGAATCATCAACGTCTCGGTCGTGAAGCAGATCGGCCCGGTTCTCGCGGCCGTCATGGTTGCCGGCAGGGTCGGTGGAGCACTGGCTGCGGAACTGGGAACCATGCGGGTCACGGAACAACTTGACGCAATGCGTGCCATGGGCAGTGATCCGGTATTGAACCTGGTGGTACCCCGTGTGGTTGCATGCGTGATCATGACGCCCCTGCTGACGATCTACTCCGACCTGCTTGGTGTCTGGGGCGGCTACCTGATCACCGTTGGCTTCAACGGGGTTCCACCTACGGACTACTGGTCATTCACCGAGTACTTCCTGGGTTGGTGGGAGCCGATCAACGGGCTGTTCAAGGCCGTCTTCTTCGGCCTGAGCATCGGCCTGATCTCCTGCTACAAGGGATTCAACTGCCGGCCAGGCGCAGCAGGCGTTGGCCGGGCGACGACCGATGCCTTCGTCGTGAGTTTCCTGGCCATCATCGTGATCAACCTGGTGCTCGCAGCCTTCCTGAACGCCATTGACATGCACTACATCACGCAGGATGTCCGAAGCCCGCTGGGGTGATCAGCCTCGGCTACCATGAAGCGATGCACCTGATGCTCACACTGCTGCTGGCGGTACTGCTCACGCAGGCCACTCCTCCGATGAAGCCGACGCCCCCGGGCACGGTTCCGCAGGCACCGCCTGCCTCGCCGCAGGCGCCGACACCAACCGTCAAGCAGGGAGGTCCGCCTGCTGCCAACCAGTACATCAACTGGAAGGACGGCACTATCTTTGAAACTACGTTCAAGGTGGCAATCCATTCAAGCAACGTGAAGGATCCTTCCGCCCCACTGCTCTTCCCCATCATCAACGAGGGAAGTTCCAGCATGGTCAACCTTTCAAGCGTCTCGGCAAGCATTTCCTTCAATGGCAACCTCATGGACAGCGGCCATGGGCCCGACATACTGACGGGGAAAGCCATGCATGGAGTTCGCCTGCTGGAAGCGCCGGTTTCCTACCAGGGGACCAACCCGAACCTGCTCAACAATGCCATCCAGATGCAGTTCGATATTGAGCAGGAAATTGCCTGCTGGTCCAGTGAAGTCGATGAAGCCGCGATGGCCTCGATAGCCTGGCCAACGCAATGGCCCGTGGAAACACTCGAGTTCCAGAAACCACAACCCCTCATTGAATCAGACGCGCCCATCTTCGCCAGTGCACTGCAGGAAGTGACCGGTGGAAACCTGCACCAGGTCCCTCCATGGGTCGCGGCCAAGGAAATCGTGCGCTACTGCTGCAATACGATCCAGACCAATGGAACTCTCATGCTCCGCGGACCCGGCAGCGCGATTCGCGGCCTTGATGTCAATGGGGCACGTGCGGCCGCATCGTCAGGAACAGGGACAGAGAGTGATCTCGTCTGTGTCAGCGTAGCCCTGCTGCGAGCGGCGGGCATTCCCGCTCGACCGGTGATCGGTCTTGGTACACCAAAGGGAAAGACACGAAACTCGTTCCTGGTCTGGGGCGAGTTCTACCTGCCCAATGCAGGCTGGATTCCCTTCGACCCCAAGGCGATGCGCAGCAAGGGTGTTCGTTCATGGAGCCTTGATCGCAGTTGGAGCAGTTTTGGAAACATGTCGGATCTGAACAAGCAGATCCCCCTTGCCTACGCCTTCTCACCCGGGGACGGATCGAAGGCGTACGACGCATGGTCGGTCTGGGGCTGGAGTCGACTCCAGGCCGGAGCGAGGTTCCCCATTCCCATCGAGGTCTGGTCTGCGAGCCTGCAAGGACAGCAGATCGTGGCCAACGCATGGAGTACCCCGTCAGTGATTCATTTCACCTTCATCAACCGGGGCAAGTACCTGCCATGATGCGGGACGAGGGCCCAAGCCCCGATGACATCGACCGCTTCGGTGGCGATGACCAGGAGGCCTACTGCCCTCGCTGCGGCGCCGTCGTCTGGGACGACGCCGAGCTCTGCCCATCCTGCGGTGACCAGATCGGTGGGCGCACCACATCAAAGCCCCCGGTCGTTCGAGAGATACAGCGACGCTGGATGATCCTGGTCGCCATCTTCGTACTCATCAGTTTCCTCTGGTGGCTTATGCGAATCTTCTGACCCGGCGCAATCATCGGTCTCCCCGGTACACGACGCGCTGGGACGAACTGCCGCCCGCCTGGATCACACCGGATCGATGCAGGAGGCATCGTCATTCGCCGGACGATTGACATGCCTGCTCACCGGGTAGGCCCGGAGCAGATCATCCGGGGCCGGACCGAGCACCGGCGCCAGGGATTCGACATCCTCGTTGTGCGGATCGAGCCAGAGGTTGTAGTCCTTGGGCTGGATGATGACGGGCATGCGGTCATGAATCGGGGAGACGACGCTGTTGGGGGAGGTCGTCAGGATGGTGAAGGTTTCCAGTGGCTGCTCACCACCTCGCCAGCATTCCCAGAGCCCGGCCAGGGCGATCAAGCCTTCGTGCTCGGTTCCCTCGGCAGCACGAATGCAGTAGGGCTGCTTGCGATCCCCTTCCCGCTTCCACTCGTAGAAACCGTTCGAGGGCACGAGGCAGCGCCGTTGCCGCAAAGGAACACGATAGGAAGGCTTCTCCGCTGCCGTCTCGGCACGAGCGTTGATCATGCGGTTGCCGATGGTCGGATCCTTCGACCAGTGTGGAACAAGTCCCCATTGAAGCAGATCCAGCGAGCGAAGGCCGTGTGATGATGAACGGATGACCGGAGCCAACTGGGTCGGAGCGAGGTTCCAACGTGGTTCGATCTCCGGTGCCGCAGCAAGGCCGAAGCGAGCGGCAACGGCATCAGGCGTCGCCGATATGAGAAATCGTCCACACATGATGACACACAGCCTACCGGGTCTCTCCACCCGGCAGGCTGCATGTTGATTCACAAAGACACAAACCGCGGGGAGTCAGTACTCGCCGTATTCCTCATCCTCGTTTTCATCCTTCGACTGGGATCGATTCCGGGTCGCCTGGTCGAGTAATCGCCTGAGGTAGGTGTTCTCTCGCCGGGTTGCCTCAAGATCGAACACGAGGTATTTCACGCTCAATCGAAGGAAATCGAGTGATTCCTGCATCTGCAGTACCGAGTCATTGAGTCGATCTCGACGCCCCTGTGTCGATTCAACAACCTGTTCCATGCAGGCCTGCTGCTCCGGAGGCAGGGTGCTGATCTGGTCCAGCAGGTGTGTCAGTTTTTCCTGGAAGGTCTGTTCATCCATCTGGTGTCCCCCTCTTCTCTCATGGTCTTCAGTTCATTGCACGCGGGCCCATTGCATCAAGACCCACTGCATGATGAATACACCCAGATGAAGCGAACACAATTAAACGTGACTGAAAGCGTCGAAAATGGCCCTTGCCGAGGCCGCACAAACCGCACGACAGGAAGGAAAGGCCTGCTGGACAGCATTCAGTTGGGGATGCTCTCAGCGAGCGAATCGACGCAGGTGGGCTGCTGCGCCATTGGGAGTAGCATCAAGAATGGCATCGAGATCGATGGATGAATCCCGAGCCTCGTTCATGAGCTTTCGAAGGAACTGCTCCCGCTCATGACTCCAACGCTTGAAGTGCTCTTCAAGTTCATGGCGGTTGAACCTGGCAAGCGGGTCGTCAAGCCCAGTCTGCATCACGGCCCAGCCAATCAGACCCTTGCCGCCATTGTCGAAGCGATAGAGCTCTACGGTGGATCGAATACGGTCTTCAAGTGACCTGAATGGGTCACGACAGGGTTCAGGTATGGCAAGCATCAACTCGGCAAGTTTCCTGGAGGCAATCGGGGCCAGCAGGTCATCTTTGCTCATTCGATCGATCTCATCAAACTGGTCCCTGCAGGTACCCGTCTCCTGGGATGCGACGTTTGCCTCGAGCCGCTCGAGCCGAGCCCCACTGGAGTTGAGCACCTTGATGCCTGCATTGGCGAAACGGGCGGTGATCCGCTGAGCGGGCTCACCTTCCACAGATGTAGATTCCACCTTGGACACTGAACCAACACCCCACTCGGGTCGATCCAGATGGCGTACCTGGTCACCAAACTCAATGATTTCGATGGACATTGCCTGGGTAGTTCAAGCATGGACTGCGTAAATCACGCAGCTGCACGCTTTCCTGTTCTATTGACTCGTCACGAGTCCGGGCTGTAGCCTCGACACGCTGTCCGGCAACACCGGGGCGTGTCCTCATGACACGTGTATCTTACCAGATCAAATACACCTTTCGAGGGATGAGTTCAAATCTGGACTTAAATCACCCCCTGGTCGACCATAGCATCGGCTACCTTCGTGAAACCAGCGATGTTGGCCCCGTGAAGGTAGTTCCCTGGAACATCGTATGCCGCCGCGGCGTCAAGACTGACCTTGTGAATCCGTTTCATGATGTCACGCAACCGATGATCAACCTCGTCACGTGAACTGTAGACCCGCTGGCTGCTCTGTGCCATTTCGAGTGCAGAGACTGCAACACCCCCGGCATTGGCTGCCTTGCCAGGACCATAGAGAACACCCGAACCAATGAAGATCGCCTGGCCTTCAGGTGTCGTAGGCATGTTCGCGCCTTCCGATACGGCAAGAATGCCGTTGTCCACGAGGCACTGTGCAGCGTTCGCGTCAATCTCGTTCTGGGTCGCTGAAGGAAATGCCACCTGTGCCGGAATGTTCCAGAGCGGGCTGGAACCGGCAGTGAGATCATGGTCTGAGTAGGTCGAACCTGGAAATGCATCCGCATATTCCGCAATGCGACCTCGCCGCGTGTTCTTCAGGTCCATGACCCATGCAAGTTTCACACGGTCGATGCCTTCCGGATCATGGATGTACCCTGTTGAATCGGACATGGTGAGGACTCGCCCACCGAGGTCCAGCGCCTTTTCCGTCGTGTATTGTGCAACATTGCCCGAACCTGACACGAGGCAGTCCATGCCTTCGAGCGACTTGCCCTGCTCCTGGAGCATTTCCGAGGCGAAGTAGACAGATCCAAACCCCGTTGCTTCGGGTCGAATGAGGCTGCCACCCCAGTTGACTCCACGCCCGGTGAGAACACCGGTAAAACTGTTGGTCAACTTCCGGTACTGGCCGAAGAGGTAGCCGATCTCGCGGGCACCGACCCCGATGTCACCTGCCGGCACATCCGTATCAGGTCCAATGAACCGGAAGAGTTCGGACATAAATGAACCGCAGAAACGCATTACCTCGGCATCACTCCGACCACGTGGATCAAAGTCACTGCCTCCCTTGCCGCCCCCGATGGGAAGCGTGGTCAGGCTGTTCTTGAATACCTGTTCAAAGCCGAGGAACTTCAGGATGCTCCGGTTGACACTCGGGTGGAAGCGAAGGCCACCCTTGTATGGTCCGATGGCATTGTTGAACTGGACTCGATAGCCACGATTGACGTGGACCTCACCGGCATCATCCATCCACGAAACCCGGAACTGGAGTATGCGGTCAGGTTCGACCATGCGGTCGATGATGCTATTGGCGCGATAGACCGGGTTCCGATCGAGCACCGGCTCCAGGGAAATGATGCACTCTTCGACGGCCTGGAGAAACTCGGTCTCCCCAGGGTTCTTCTCCGAGAGGGCATGCATGAATTCCGACACGAACGTGGAACGTGAACCCGTATGCTCAATCGTCTGTGAGGCCATAAAATGATCCTTCGTGTGGGCCGTATCAGAGGGTTTCAGGAGCCGCACATGGTACACGAATGGTCGAAAATGGAGCACACACGGCAGTCGATCCGACGATGGAACAATGACCTTCCCCGAAGGACCCGCCATACCCCCAGCCCTGCAGGAACTACGTGACCGAATTGACGCAATTGACCACGAGTTCGTGGATCTGCTTGCCCGGCGGAACGACCTGGTCAACCTGGTTGCAGACACGAAACGTGGAACGGATGTCCCGATCAAGGACCCGGCGCGGGAGGCGTCCCTGATCGCTGATCGCCAGGCCGTCGGCAGCAGACATGGCATTCGAGGCGAAGTGATCGAGAGCCTCTTCCGCGTAATCCTCTGGGCCAGCCGTGACCGACAGGCTGCCCTGAAAGCTGCCGTGCCTGCGGACGTCATTCCCAGAACCATCACCCTGGTCGGTGGACACGGTGGAATGGGACAGTGCCTCGAGCAGGCCTTCACCATGCTTGGTCACGAGGTACTGATCGTTGATCGGGACACTTCCATGACCGCAACTGATGCAGCCGCTCGATCCGATGTCATCGTCATTGCTGTCGACATCGAGGGGACCATTGATGTGATCAGGGAAGTCGGACCTGCCTGCCGTCCGGAATCGCTGCTGATGGATATCACCTCGATCAAGCATGCGCCCGTCGAGGCGATGCTCAATGAGAGTTCATGCTCGGTCATCGGAACGCATCCACTCTTCGGCCCATCGCTGCATTCACTCCAGGGCCAGCGGATCGTGCTGACCCCGGGACGACTCGAAGGGGATACCGACTGGCATGCCTGGGCTTCCGAAACGTTTCGTGCAAACGGTCTGAGCGTTCTGGAGAGCACGCCGGAAGAACATGACCGGATCATGGCTGTCGTGCAGGTACTGACGCATTACTCAACGGAAGTACTTGGTCGGACCATGCAACGCATGGACGTCTCCGTCGAAGAGACGTTGCGTTTCACCTCTCCCATCTACCACATGGAACTACTCATGACCGCCAGGCATTTCGCCCAGTCGGCCGACCTCTACGCCTCGATCGAGATGTCCAACCCGAATCACGACGAGGTGATGAGAAACTTCCGTGAAGCCGCGACCGAGGTCCACGACTTGATCAATACCGGAGATCGCGAGGGCTTCCATGCACTCTTCAATGATGTGGGTTCATTCTTCGGCGACTTCTCGACCGAGGCGCTTGAGCAGTCCAGCTTCCTCATCGATCGCCTCGTCGAGCGCATGTAGTCGATCATCGACCGGCACTCCCCACCCACCACCACCTGGTGTTCGAATCGTCAACTGATCGCCTGGTTCCAGGTCACGCTCATCGGAAGCAGCAAGCTGTTCGACGTGACCCCCGGCCCTCGAGATGAACTGCTGCCCGGGCTGACCCGGCATGCCTCCGGCGGCACCGGCTGGACCCTTGACCCGGTGCTGGCTGAGGATCGAAAGGGAAACGGGCTCCAGGAACTCGATGACACGCTCGAGTCCCTCGCCACCGGGGAATGCTCCATCCCCGCCGCTTCCGGTTCGCAGGGCGAATCGATGCAGTCGGACCGGGTACCTGTGCTCCAGGATTTCCGGATCGGTGATGCGTGTATTGCTCATGTGGGAATGCCGGCCCGAGGCCCCCGGGGATCCCTCCATGGCCCCATGCCCGCCACCAAGCGTCTCGTAGTATCCGAATGCCTCCTGCCCGAAGAGGGTGTTGTTCATCGTTCCCTGTCCGGCTGCCGATCGCCCCATCGCCTTCAGGAGCAGGTTCACAAGCCGCTGGGATGTTTCAACATTGCCTCCAACGACCGCGGGGCACCTGCTGGGGTCCTCGACCCAATCGGGGTTGAGCATGCAACAGGGCACGACCAGTTCGATGGGTTCAAGGATGCCTTCATTCAATGGAACACGTCGCCCGATGAGCAGCCGGAACACATAGAGAACAACGCTTCGAACAATCGCCTCGGTTGCATTGAGATTCCCGGGATGTACTCCGGACGTTCCCGTGAAGTCAACGCGTGCACGGTCTCCATCGATATCGATCGTGACTGCAAGCGGTGTCCCATCATCCATCTCCTCCATGGCTTCGAAGCGGCCATCGGGAAGATCGTGGATCGCCTGCATTGCAAGATCCGAGGCATGGTCATGAAGCTGTTTCATGGCATCCATGACCTGTCCACTTCCAGCAGACTTCGCAAGATCATGCAGCGAACAGGCCCCCGCGTGATTAGCCGCAATGGCCGCACGCACATCGGCCAGGTTGTCCTCCAGGCACCGGCTGGGCCATGGACCTTCACCGAGAATCGACTCGAGACGATCAAAACGCGGGATGCCCGCCTCGATGATCTTCATGGGGCTGATCACGACACCTTCCTCGGCCAGGGTCGTCGCTGAAGGGGGCATCGAACCTGGTCGCATGCCACCGATCTCCGCATGGTGCGCCCGGCTGGCCGTCCAGCCCAGCAGCAGGTCATTTTCATCATGAACAGGAGTAACCACGGTCAGGTCCGGCAGGTGCGAGCCCCCGAACATGGGGTGGTTCGTCAAGAGGACATCGCCGGTCTTCACCTCGATAGCTGCTGCCGCCCCGCGGACACAGGCACCCATGGATCCAAGATGGACCGGAAGGTGCGGAGCATTGACGACAAGCCGGCCATCCGGGTCATGCAGCGTGCACGAGTAGTCCCTGCGTTCCTTGACGTTTACGGATATCGCGCACCGATCCAGGACAGCTCCCATGTTCGAGGCAATGCTGGAGAAGGCATCGGCAAAGCGTTCCACTTCGAACAGGTCCTCTGCAGGTTCATGTGCTTCTTCACGTTCCAGCAGGAGCGTGCCACTTGGACCACGAAGCGCGCTCCACCCTGGTGAGAGCACCAGCGTGGTCATGGGATCTGTCAGCAGCGCCGGGCCCTTGACGAGATCTCCCTCCACCATTGCTGATCGTTCCAGGACCTGGGCATCGATCCATCGGCGATTGAAACGGACCCGGCGCAACGCAGAGGACTCCCTCATCAGTTTCGGAGTCGGCAACTGCACCTTGGGTTGTGCAGGAACCCGTGTTCCTGTCACTACGTGCAGGGATTCGACCTCGATGGGCCGATCGGGATGGTCATAGCCATACAGTGTTCTGAATGCCTCGGAGAAGTTGGCTCTAAGGTCGCACCCCGGGGTCCAATCCGCCTCGATGGTGGCATCCTGGCCCATGAGCCTCATGTGCACGATGGCACGCCGCCGGACGATGGGACCCGATCCACCCGAGGAACGTACTTCCTGTGCGGCTGCATCTTCCAGTTCATCGAGCATGGAAGGAAGCTCCTGTTCAACCTCTTCAAGTGGGGCCAGTACCTGCAGACGCTCACCTCGCTCGAGTACGGAATGGGCGATGCCCTGGGCACTCAGGACCGAAGCCCGCTCCGGAAGGAGGATGCGGTCAATCCTGAGGGCATCGGCAATTGCACACGCATGCTGTGGACCCGCTCCACCGAATGCAACCAGGACGAACTCTGACGGATCACAGCCCTGCCTGAGCGTGACTCGACCAAGCGCAGCCGCCATCCTGTGGTCGGCGCGAGCCAGGAACGCATCCAGGACGGCATCCGGGTCACGATTCCCGTCAAGCTGCTGAAGGGTTTCATTGAATGCACCAACCGCCGCCTCATCGGAGAGTGGAATCCCGAAATGGCCTGGATGGAGCCGCCCTGCAAGCAGGTTTATGTCCGTCAGGCACAGTGGGCCTCCCTGTCCATAACAGGCTGGTCCAGGTTCAGCTCCTCCACTGCGTGGCCCGACCTCCAGGAGTCCATCCACCACGTGGCAGATCGAGCCTCCACCGGCAGCCACGGTCTGGATGTCCAGGGCGGATGCCGCCAGGGTCACTTCGCCAACGTGTTGTTCGCGGGAGTAGATGTACCCCTGGTCATATCGAGCCACATCGGTGCTTGTCCCGCCCATGTCGAATGAAAGAACACGGTCAAATCCCCATGCCCGTGCCACCTCTACAGCACCTGCAACTCCACCCGCAGGTCCACTGAGCAGCGAATCCTTGGCATGGAATCGACTGGACGCTGCAAGGCTCCCACCGCTTGTCATGACCAGTACATCCGCCGGCTGCGGCCCCTGGCGAGCTCGACCAAGCTGCTCACGAACATCACCGAGAAAGCTTGCAAGTACTGGTTGCAATGCCGCGTTGACGACAGTCGCCTCCGCCCGGGGAACAAGTCCGATGGTCGGTTCAAGACTCGAGGAGATCGAAACTTCCTCAAAGCCGCAGTCGCGAAGCAGTTCCTCTGCCTGCTGTTCGTGCGCGGGGTTCCTCCATGCATGCAGCAATGCGATGGCTGCTGAACGAATCCCGCTTCCGAGCACCTCCTCCGCGGCACGACGAAGCAACTCCTCGTCCAGTGGTCCAAGCACGGTTCCATCCACATCGATGCGTTCATCGACTTCCACCGAGCAGGCGTGGAGGGGTGGTGGAATCACGACCGGAAACGCAAAGATATCCGGTCGTTGCTGTGTTCCGATTCGAAGCAGGTCGCCAAATCCGCGTGTCGTGAAGAATGCTGCCGGAGCGGGTTGGTTCTGAAGCAGTGCATTGGTGCCTCGCGTTGTTCCGAGGCGAAGTTGGATTCCAGGCAATGGATCACGAAGCGCCGTACCGGTCACGATTCGAGCACCCAGTACGCAAGCCGTCTCTCCACTCAAGAGGTCGATCACATCACCTGCCGAAGGTGAGGGCATTCCCTCAAGCCACAGGCCCCGCTCGCCATCGCATTCCTTCACTTGACCATGCTCTGAGGAACCTGCCCGCTGCACCTGAAAACCAGTGAAGTCGTATCCCTCGCATGGACAGGATGCACACCTGGCCCATGGGCCATCGACCGATGTCACCTGCATCCGGATTGCACCTGTACTGAGAAGCTTGAAATGGCGATCCTGTCCTCGTTCCGTGGAACTGATGACGTCGGTGAAGGTTCCCCCGGTATCAACCGCGATATGAATGCCGTCACCCATTGAAGTTGTCCTCGAACCATGGGCGTGGATCGACCCCGTAGAAAATCATGAATGCCTCGAAGAGTTCAGGTCTGTGCTCATGGAGTTGCAACGGCGCATCAAAGAAGGTCTCGGTGGTAACTGCGAAGAATTCCGCGACATTCGAGGCGCCATACGGACGGATGACATCACGGCCGCCCTGCTCATAGACAGAACGGACCGCACCGTACTCTCGTGTCATCAACGCATGCCAGGATGCATAGGCATCCCTGGAACGCATGGGAGGTGTTCCATTGGTCATGCCGGTCAACATGTCCAGAGTGTGGGCAAACTCATGCTGAACGACATTGCTTGCTCTTCCAGGATGCAGTGCGGACTGCTCCGCGTCCTTCCATGACAATACGACCGGTCCGTTGTACCACGCTTCACCAAGGTTCGCGGTGCCGGAGTGAATCAGGCCGTCTCGCCCCAACAGTTCCTGTGACTGCACATAAGCTTCCGGGTAGACGAGAATGGTGTGGACATTCGGGAAGTACTCCAGGTCGCGGTCCAGGAGGAGAGTGCCGGCCATGGCGGCAATAATGACCCGCTTGCAATCATCGATCTCCAGTCCCCCGCACCCCTCCCAGAATTTTTCGTCCACCACGATGCGGATGATGTTTCGAAGACGATCTCGCTGCTGCTCCCCAATCCGCCTCCACAGGACCCACTTCTCGGCCAGGACCTGTTCCCACTCCTCCTTGAAAGGAACAGCCAATACCTTCTTCCTGTGATGCTTTTTCATGATCGACATCAGGGGAGAGAGCCTAGCGAGTCAGGAAGATCGTGGCTGGCATCACCCTCCGGGGGGTCTATTGATGCCATCCCCATTACAGTCATGGAGATGCTGGTGTGTATCGGCCGGGACAGCATGAAAAACGTCGATATCATGCGGATCGCCGAACCGAACTTCCAAGGCCTCGTACTGGGATTGACCCCTTGGAACTCCAACCGTCGGATCCAGGAGGGCACAGCGCAATGAACGAACGAAGGGATCCTGAGATGACCACCAGTCAACTCGACATCAAGCATGTTTCCGACCAGGTGCAGTCCGCCAGTGAACCATTCAGGAAGCTGAGCAAGGGTACCCACGATGTCATCGTGGGACAGGATGCACTCCTGCACCGGATGATGGTCGGTCTCCTGGCCAACGGGCACCTCCTGATCGAAGGCGTTCCAGGCCTGGCAAAGACACTTGCCGTCTCCACGCTTGCCGATGGAATCGACGCCCAGTTCCAGCGAATCCAGTTCACTCCTGATCTGCTGCCTGCGGACATCATCGGTACGCTCATCTACCGGCCTACTGATGGCGAGTTCGTCGTAAACCGGGGTCCGATCTTCTCGAACGTGATCCTCGCCGACGAGATCAATCGAGCACCGGCGAAGGTACAGAGTGCGCTCCTGGAAGCTATGCAGGAACGCCAGGTCACCATCGGCAGGGAGACGCATGCGCTCCCGCGACCGTTCATCGTTCTTGCAACCCAGAATCCAATCGAGCAGGAAGGCACGTATCCCCTGCCTGAGGCCCAGGTCGACCGGTTCATCATGAAGGTCGTCGTGGATTATCCCAGTCGGTCGGAAGAGTTCGAGATCCTTGAACGCATGTCTTCCACGCAGTCGATCCCGCGTGTCGATTCGGTCATGGAACCGAAGGACATCATCGAGGCTCGACGTCTCGTCGACACCATCTACATGGATGAGAAGATCGGGCGATACATCGTGGACATCGTTCATGCGACTCGTGATCCTGGAAGCATCTCGTCCGACCTTGCACACCTTGTCGAATACGGCGCCTCTCCGAGGGCCACGCTCGCCCTGTCGCTCTGTGCGAAGGCCAATGCATTCCTTGACGGCCGAGGCTACGTCGTACCACAGGACGTCAAGGACCTGGCAATGGACGTGCTTCGACACCGGGTTTCCACGACGTATGAAGCCGAGGCAGAGGAAAAAACCTCGGAAGACGTGATCACAACGATCCTTGAACAGGTCCGTGTTCCCTGACAGTCCAGGGTGCCCAGTACTGACAGAGTTCCAGCATGATCCCCACCGAACTGCTCAAAACCATTCGGCGCATCGAGCTCCGCACGTCCCGCACCGTCAATGACGTTCTTGCCGGGCAGTACCACTCCGCCTTCAAGGGCCGTGGCATGGAGTTCGAGGAGGTCCGCCAGTACCAGGTCGGGGATGACGTCCGAACGATCGACTGGAACGTCTCCGCACGAGTAGGCGAGCCGCATGTAAAGGTCTTCAGGGAAGAACGTGAGCTCACCGTCATGCTTGTTGTCGACATGAGTGCCTCCCAGTCATTCGGAACTAATACACAGGACAAGCGGGAACTCGTCGCCGAGCTGGGGGCTACGCTTGCCTTCTCCGCCATCGGGAACAACGACAAGGTTGGCCTGGTCTGCTTCACGGACAAGGTCGAACTCTTTGTTCCACCAAGGAAAGGCCCGAGGCATGTCCTGCGGCTCATTCGTGAACTCCTGGCATTTGAACCCGAATCCAGGGGAACAGACATTGCCTGCGCATTGGAATACCTGAACAGGATCCAGAAACGCAAGTGCACCGCCTTCCTCATCAGTGATTTCATGGACGAGGGGTACGAAACAGCCATGCGCATTGCCCATCGTCGCCATGACCTTGTCGCGGTGGACATCGGAGATCGCTGGGAAGACACCCTCCCGAAGATCGGGCTCGTCGAGCTCCAGGACAACGAGAGCGGTGAAACCATTCTTCTTGATACGAACTCCCGTACTGCCAGAGCCGCCTACGCCGAACTGGCCCTCTCGCAGGAAGTTGCATTGGACACCTGGATGCGTCGGGCTGGAATTGACAGGCTCGTGCTTCGCACTGGTGAACCATACGTCGAGATGTTGAGTCGATTCTTCAAGCGCAGGGAGGCTCGACTGGCATGATGACCCCGTTCCACGTTCTATCCCACATGACACTTGGGCGTCTCCTGGTCGCATCACTCCTGCTTGCACCACCAGCAGGCTGCAGCCCCCCGGCAGATGATGGCGAGCAGACACCGGTCTCGACCACGGCCCAACGCGGCCCGGTCGAACTGACGATCACCGTCGCCGATGACCATGGTCCGGTCGGCACTCCCATCAGCATCGAAATCCAGGCCCAGGCCGAGGAAGGCACAACGATCATCGAGCCGATGCTTTTCATAGACGAGTCGAACGAACTGGGTGTCTTCAACGTGATTGAGAATGTACTCAGGCCCGATCACCCCGGGGCCGATGGACGACGCATCTGGACACAATCACTCGTCCTGGACACCTTCGAACCCGGTGAACACGAGCTCCCGCAGCTCCAGGTTCGCTTCGAGGACAGGCGAGGTGATGTCCTTGTGGAAGGGATCGTGGAATCCAGTGCACTTCCAATCACCATTTCCAGCGAGCTCGGGGACCAGCCTTCAACGGCAACCCTGAGGGATATTCGAGGACCGATCGACATACCTTTCGTGAACTGGATTGCATGGACACTGCTTGGAACATCGATCCTGCTTGCAGTCGCCTGGATCTTCTTCATCGTCCGCAGGAATGTTGCATCAAATCACGATACGCCTCTACTGCCTGCCCACGAATTGGCCCGAAGGGAACTCGATGCACTTGAAGCCGAGGGACTGCTGGAGCGCAAGGCCTTCCAACCCTTCTACTTCAGATTGACGGACATCCTTCGTCTCTACATCGAGGGTCGATTCGGCCTTCTCGCACCGACCAGGACGACCAATGAATTTCTCACGGACATGGGCACCAACTCGGTGCTTGAAACCGAGCAGCAGAACAGCCTGTCACGATTCCTCCGTTTCTCCGACCTCGTGAAGTTCGCACTGCATGAACCCCCAGTCGAGGATGGGAAGCAGGCACTCTCGATGGCGAGGGCGTTCGTACAAGAGACGGAACCGCAACCGGATGCAGACCAGGTGGAGGGCGTTGAGTGATGTTTCTGTTTGAACACACATCCGCATGGTTCCTGCTGCTGCTGCTGATCCTGCCACTGCTCTGGTGGCGATGGGCTCGACCCGGTTCACACGCCATGATCGGCTGTTCTTCGACGAAGATTGCCGCGAAAGTCCCACGCAGCTGGATCGTGCGAACACGATGGATCATCCCCGTACTTCGGACGATTGCCGTCGTAAGCCTGATCATCTGCGTCGCCCGCCCTCTTCGAGCTGACCACCAGACGAAGATCCATGCAGACGCTGTTGCCATCGAGATGGTCGTGGACCGATCAGGCAGCATGCAGGCACAGGACTTCATCGTCAACGGCACGGAACGAACACGGCTCGAGGTGGTGCAACAGGTGGTTGCCGATTTCATACTCGGGGTAGACACCATGGAGGGCCGAAGCAACGACCTCATCGGGCTGGTCAGCTTTGCATCGTTCCCAGACAGCAACTGCCCCATGACATTTGATCACGAACACCTGGTTGGAAAACTGGGCGAACTCAAGGTGGCCACGGAGGCCGAGGGACCCAATACGGCGATTGGGGATGCCATCGGCCTGGCCATTGCGAGACTGACCTCGCTGCAGGATCGAGCCGACATCCGCAGCGAGGACGAAGTCAAGAGCCGCGTGATCATTCTCCTCACCGACGGCGAGGAGAATACGGGTGATATCGACTCACTGAAAGCGGCGGAAATCGCAAAGGCCTTCGGCATTCGGATCTATACCATCGGCGCAGGTTCAACCGGGCGGGTCCCGATCATCGTCAAGGATGACCGGGGTCGTGAAACACGAACGTTCGTAGAGTCCTCACTCGACGAAGCGAGCCTGAAGGCAGTCGCTGATCAGACCGGCGGCCAGTATTTCAGGGCTCGTGACACCGAATCACTCCAGGAAATCTATGCCCGGATCAATGAACTCGAGAAGTCGAAGATCATCGAACGACAGTATGAACAGTTCGCCGACATGTCGGTCGATGCGGTCAGGCTCGGGGGCATCAATTTCCCGCCGCTCCTGATCATCCCATTTCTCGCGCTTCTTCTTGAACTTGGACTTGCCCATACCGCGTATCGAAGGCTGCCCTGACCTGAACCATGGATATCCGTTTCAACCATCTTGAATCCCTCTACTGGCTCTGGGCCGTGCTCGGCCTGGCCGTGCTGATCATCCTGTCGTTCAAGGCACGGAAACGCGTACTCGCAAGGCTGGTTACTTCGAATCTCCTGGCACGGCTGACACGAGGCACGAGCCTTCCACGAAAGCGACTGCGTGCCATCCTCCTGCTGCTGGCCCTTGTCCTGACTGTCTTCTCACTGCTCGATCCCCGCTGGGGCATCCGCTACAAGGAAGTCCAGCAGACCGGCATTGACGTGTTCTTCGTTCTCGACACGTCCCGTTCAATGCTGGCGGAGGATATCCGTCCCAATCGAATGGAACGTGCCAAGCAGTACATCGAGGATGCGATGGATACCATCGGCGGAGACCGGGTCGGACTGGTGACGTTCGCTGGGCAGGCGAATGTCGCTGTTCCGTTGACACTCGACTACGGCGCCCTTCGACTGGCCCTGGATGACGTCCATGCACGTGAAGGAAGACGAGGCGGCTCGATGGCCGGCGATGCCATCCGATTGGCCATGGACTCCTTCACGGACGAGGTGGATGACCACAAGGCCATCGTCATCTTCAGTGATGGCGAGGACATGGGCAGTTACCCGGTCGAAGCTGCATCCAAGGCCGGCTCGCGGGGAATCAAGGTCTTCACCGTCGGGCTCGGCGATTCCATCGATGGTGGACGAATCCCGGTCGAGGCGGATGGCCAACGAATGTTCCTGTCCTGGGAAGGGCAGGAAGTGTGGTCGAAGATGAATCCAGCCCTCCTCACGAAAATTGCCGATGCCGCTGAAGGCGCCTACATCCCCGCTGGAACAAGCAACCTCGACATGGGCATCGTCTACGGAGATGTCATTGCCGGCGGTGGCGGTCGAGATCACGAGGTTGCCCGGATCGAGGAGCACGTACCCAGGTACCAGTGGTTTGCTGCGATTGCACTCCTGCTGATCATCGTCGATTCTCTGATGACGGATCGACGGGCCCATCGCCGCCCGGGACAGGTGGTGACGACATGATGCATCTCCTGGTGACAGGCCTTCTTGCCCTCGGCATGCCTCCCGTGCAACCTCCCCCGCCTGCTCCGCAGGAGGCAGTGGCCAGTGTTGAACCTGGAACAATCCCCGGCTCTTCATTCCGCCAGCACGTCCAGGATGGGCAGCTTGCCATGGAAGAGGGACGTTGGGAAGACGCCTCTGCAGCATTTGAACATGCCCAGGGCATGCTGGATGCTCCCCTTGCCGAGTTGACCTACAACAAGGCAGTCGCAGACTATCGACGTGGTGAGTACCAACTTGCCTCGGAAGGCTTCACGAATGCCATTGCACAGGGCACTTCTCCTGAATTGCACCGCGATGCAGCATATAACCTCGGCAACTCCGCCCACAGCCGCGTCGTGGAGTCACTTCAATCAGGGAATGCCCAGGATGCCCAGGGTGCCATCGATCAACTCTCCAAGGCCCAGGAGGAACTGGGGAGCGCACTTGAACACTACAGACATGCAATCAGGACCCACGACGAGGATGCTGATGCCAGGGCGAATGCGGAACTGACTTGGAACCTGATCGAGCAGTTGCGGGATATGGAAGAACAACTCAAGGAACAGCAACAGCAGCAGGATCAGCAGCAGGATCAACAACAACAGGATCAACAGCAAGGTCAACAACAGCAGGAACAGCAACAGCAGCAGGATCAGCAGCAGCAGCAGCAGCAGGATCAACAGCAGCAGCAGGATCAACAGCAGCAGCAAGAGGAAGAGCAGCAGCAGGGTCAACAACAGCAGGATCAACAGCAGCAGGATCAGCAGCAACAGCAAGAGGAAGAGCAGCAGCAGGGTCAACAACAGCAGGATCAGCAGCAACAGCAAGAGGAAGAGCAGCAGGGACAACAGCAGCAGGAGCAGCAAGGCCAACCTGGATCACAGCGCGAAGAGCAACTGAAGGACGCTCTTGATGAAATCCAGCGGGCACAACAGGAAATGGAAGATGCTAGGAAGCAACTCGAAGAAGAATTGGAACGCAATCCTTCCAATGAACGTGCCCGGGAGATGAAGGAGCAGGTTGAACAGGCCCAGGAGGAACTCGACGAACTCCAGGAAGAACTCGAACAGGAAGTTGAGCAGGAGGATTCCGGAAACGGGGGACAGGATGCCTCTGCACAGGAACCCGATGCTCCTGGTGAAGAAGAAGGTGAATCTTCCCAGGCCCAGGCACCTGGAACCCCCGGGAAGGACATGTCCAGGGACGAGGCACAGCGACTGCTCCAGGGCGTTCGAGACAAGGAACGACAACGACGCAAGGCCCGGGCAGAAGCTGCCAAGTCCGGCACGGCACCTGGCGGAAAGGACTGGTAGGCATGACATGCATGAAACAACTCGGAATGCTGATCGGGCTCGCAACAGCGATGTTCATGGCCCTTGCTCCAGACACCTTCGCAGCCGATGCCAGCATGCATGTGCCTCGCAAGGAGGGGTTCGTCGGCTCAGCACTTCCCATACGCATCATCGTGACTGATGCCGTGAACGATGTTGCACCTGACATGCCTCCTGTACAAGGCCTGGCGATCGAACGCATTGCTTCCCCGATGGTGAGCACGTCCTTCCAGAGCATCAATGGTCGAACGAGCCAACGAAGGGAAACGACGTGGACCTTCCTTGTCACTGCAACGAAAGCCGGGAACTACACCATTCCCCCTTTCGATGTCGACATCGATGGGAAACTGTTTCGAACAAGTGCACTGAACCTGGTCTTCGTAAAGAGCGAAGCCGATGACCTGCTCCGGGTCGAGGTCGATGGCAATCCAGGAACGATCTTCCTGGGCGAATCAACTTCCTTGATCCTGAAGATCTGGATCAAGCCCTACCGCGACACGCAGTACGGAACGGAGCTGTCCGCACTTGACATGTGGAACCTGGTCAGCCAGGGAGGAAGCCAATGGGGACCCTTCTCTGCAGTACTGGAAGACATGCAGGCACAGCGACAGGCTCCGCGAGGCCGACTCGTGACCGTGCCTGGGAACGAGGAAGACGAGCATGGGCTGGCCTACCTCTACGAGATACATGCCGATGACTGGCCTGACCGAATCGGAACAATCGATGCCGGTGCCGTGCGGATCGACGTTCAGTACCCGCTGAGCCTGACTCGCAGCCGTGGCTTCTTCAGCAGTGGGCTGTCCATCGAGGAGACACGGCCGATCTCCGCCTCACCTCGCCAGGTCGACGTATCCGTGAAACCTCTGCCCACGGAGGGACAACCCGAATGGTTCAGCGGAGCTGTCGGTCGATTCGTATTCGACATCACCGCATCTCCTACGGATGTCGCGGTCGGTGACCCGATCACTCTCAGGATGGTTGTCCGAGACCAGGGCCGTCGACCTGCAAACATGGATCTGCTCCAGTCACCCAACCTGGCACGGATGCCTGAACTCGAGGAGTCGTTCCGAGTACCTCGCGAACAGCTTGGTGGGACGGTCGAGGGACGCACGAAGGTCTTCACGCAAACTATCCGTGCCGAACATGACGGGCTGCAGGAAATACCAGCCCTTCCATTCTCCTTCTTCGACCCCATGTCACGTTCGTATGAAACATCCTGGAGCCGGCCGATACCGCTCACCGTCTCATCTGCAGCAAGGGTCACCACCCGGGATGTCGTCGGCAACAGCGGACTGGCCCAGGCAACACCCGATGAACTGCGGAACGTCGCAGGTGGAATCCTGGCCAACTACACCGGGCCCGCCCTCCTTGAAGATGGATCCGTCGACTTCTCCTGGTGGATACTGCTCCTGCTCGTCCTCCCACCACTGGCTGTCATCGGAACGGCAGGAGTCCGGAAACATGTAGATCAACTCCAGGGTGATTCCGCCCGCATGCGTAAAAGAGCAGCTCGCCGCAACGCACTGGCCTCCCTCGAGGAAGGCGTTGATGTTGCGACGGCATTGACCACCTACATAGCGGATCGGTTGAACCTTGCCGCTGCCGGTCTGACCCGGACCGAGGCACTGGAACAACTCCTGGCATCGGGATTGAACCCCGAGCAGGCCGAACAACTGGACCACGTGCTTCGCGAATGTGAACAACGCCAATACACGGGCGGCGGCTCCTCCCACGATGATGAACTCGTCCATTCCGCTCGTGAGTGCATCGATGCCCTTGAAGGAGTGCGATTCCAATGATCCTTCGAAGCACCATCGCCCTCGGCTTGATCCTCTCCATGGCTGCAACCGTGAATGCACAGTTGACGCATGATCAGCAGGCAGCCATTCTCCAGGAGGCGCAGGCCGACTACGACCTGGGAACGTCGAAACTCAAGTCCGATGCGGCAACCGCCGCCGAGTCCTTCCGTTCGTCCGCCGAACGATTCCAACTGCTCGTGGATGATGGAATCGAGAACGGCGAACTCTATTACGACCTTGGCAACGCCTGGTACCAGGCTGGTGACCTGGGGCGAGCAATAGCCAACTACCTTCGTGCAGACCGTCTCATGCCTGATGATCCACGCCTCGAGGCGAACCTGGCATGGGCCCGTTCACTGGTGCGCCCACAGATCACCACCGAGGACCAGGAGGCCCTGGTCCGGCGACTGGCGTTCTGGCATGATGGATGGTCCCTGCGAACCCGGATCACCGTATTTGCCGTGGCGTGGATTCTCGTGTGGGCTGCAATGCTCCTTCGAACGATTCGCCGCTATCCCGGCTGGAACTATCTTGCCGGAACCCTTGGTTCCATCGCCATCCTCATCGGGTGCTCCGTATTCATCGATGTTGCCGTGACCCGTACCAGGACAAGAGGCGTCGTTGTTGCCAATGATGTCGTTGTCCGCAAGGGCAATGCCGAGAGTTTCCAGCCCCAGTTCGAAGAGCCCATGCAACAGGGCGTCGAGTTCAAGGTGCTCGAGGAACGCCCGGACTGGCTTCACATCGAGTTCAACAACGGGGCCTCTGGCTGGATTCCAACCTCGGATGCCGAGATCGTGAAATCCACCGACCAGCCGATCCTCCAGAGTTGACTCCCACGTTCTCGCTGAACAAACCATTCAATTGAAACCGGCCCGCCGCATGCGCGACGGGCCGGTTGAATGTACGCATCCTCTGGCTGCAGTGATCAGCCGCCACATCCCCAGTCACTGATGACCTGAAGCAGGTCGGAGACATCATAGGGGTTGCCCCAGTCACTGATGACCAGCAACAGGTCGGCCACATCGACCGTACCACTGCCGTCGTAGTCGCCAAGGCAGTCACCGAGACCACAACCGATGTCCACGCACGCCTCGCCTTCGTGCCAGATGTTGCTACCTCCACCGCCACCGTGGCTGTTGCACTGGCTCTGGGTCTGGTCCTCGACGCAATAATCCCCTGCCGTGTCACCGACGCAGCAGGCACCGGTTGGAGCAGCGCAAAGGGTGTTTTCATCACCAGGCGTATCCGTCAGACCAAGATCAAACTCGCCGATCGTCCAGGTCCCATCCGGACTGCAGCGATAGGCCTGTCCCGGGACATACCCATCCACAGTCGGTCCAATGGCGACCGCACCGTAGTACTGATCACCACTGTCAGGTGTTTCCACCAGTGAGATGCTGTCAGCCAGTTCGATCCACGGCGTACTGTCAAGAACACCGTCATCATCGGCATCAAGGTCATCGTACCCACCGTAGTAGTTGGCCACGACCATGTGCGTCACGTTGTCGGAATTCTCGAAGCCCAGGGTCGCAACCTGGTCGACATCATCCGGCGCAAGCGTGAATGATTCCTCTGCAACCAGGTAGATGCCCGTGCCATCGAATGAACCAGTGAGGTTCGTGATGGATTCGACCACGCCGCTTCCTCCGGAACCGTCACCAATGACGATGTACGTCAAGCCGCTGAGCTCGGCGCCAGCCGGCCCCTTGAGCTCGAAGTACTCGTCGGTGTCGGCGCCGTCGTTGTCAATGCGTATCTCGGAAATGACAAGGCCCTCGGGAACTTCGACTTCCAGGCAGTCCGGCACGTTGTTGCCATTGCCGTCGTAGTCGTCATCCTCGCCGGGACAGATGTCACAGGCATCGCCGTAGCCGTCACCGTCGGAGTCGGCCTGGTCTTCGTTGTCATCGTACGGGCAGTTGTCGCAGGCATCACCGGCGGAGTCACCGTCGGAGTTGCCCTGGTTCTCATTGGAGTCATCAGGACAGTTGTCGCAGGCATCACCCACGCCGTCTGCATCAATATCATCCTGTCCGGGATTGGAATCGTTGGGACAGTTGTCAGATTCATCTGCAATACCATCGCCGTCGGCATCCTGCCCGCCGGCATCAAGCACGTTGATCGTCGCCCACATGCCGCTTTTGCAGTGATTTCCAACCGTGCAGTGGTACTCAAGGGATGAAGGAGCATCCGCCGAGACGATCCAGGTGACAACGGGATTCGCTGCATCAAGTGACTCGGCGAAGTAGATACCATCCGGATCGCAGTTGGCCCCGGAGGTGACATCGTGGTTGCCAGCGCCCCAGTGCCACTCGATCGTGTCACCGATGTGGACGTCAAGGCTGGCGGGAATGTAGTCGTATCCCGATTGCATTACCTCGTGCACGACACCACCCTCATCATCCTGCCAGGTGCCGATGGGCATCGTGCTCCCACAACTGTCATTTGTTGTGCAGCCATCAAGCGCGTTGGCACCGGAATAGGTGAAATCTCCATCAAAGAAGACACCGTCATTCGGTCCAAATCCGTCGACCCGGTAGGCCCAGCCATCGAGGTATTCCCATGGCTCGCCGTTGCCATCCGTATTGATGTCACCGAAGACATCGATCACGGTGGTTCCAAAGAACAACTCAACTGCATCATCGCCGTTGATTCCCATGGAGCCCGTGGTGTAGTCGGGAGCAAAGCCGAAGTACGCTTGGAAGTTGGTCGCCTCGCTCGCAACGTAGAGGAATGTGCCTGCCGAGACAGCTCCTGCCGGGAAGGTGTACTCAACCCCGTCGCTGCCGCCACCGTTGTTGGCGGACCCGATGCCGTACTGGCTCATGTCGGGAATGTCCTCAAGGACATGCAGTTCGACACCCTTTGGTGTTCCGCCACTGAGTGGACCATCAAAAGCACCGGAGATCACGATCTGGGCCGAGGCACCGGTCGCGACGAACATGAGGCCGGCGGTCGCAACCGCTGCACGCAGAATCATTGATGACATTGGGATCTTCTCCATCAAGGCCCGCTTCCAACGGGCGTTCCTTCTCTACCCAGGCGGCATCGAAGCCGCAGCTCGGCCCTCAGAGTAGGTGAACCAGCCTCCGCGTCAATGATTTCTGTGCATAAATGGTGTCTAGACGCGATTTACGAGTACTCAGCGGGGCTCAAGGGCCTGCTGAGCAATCCCAATCTGCGATGACCGCCAACAGGTGGGTCACGTCATATGGACTGCCCCACTCGCTGATGACCATCAACAGGTCGGCTACATCGGTTGCGCCATCGCCGGTGAAATCACCTTCGCAGTCGGAAACTTCCGTGACCTCGATGGAAAGCACCAGTGTCAGGACTGCATCCGTTGCTCCGGGGAGATCCTCGTCGCTGACCGAAATGGCAAGCGATTCGACGTACGGGCCTGCTGCAAGACCCTGCGTATCCATGGAAAATGAAAGGGTGACCGGCTGATCCTCGATGTCCTGGACCGGATCGCCTGAATAGGAAAATGGTGATTCCGGCATCTCGACCAAGTCCAGATCCAAACCAGCCTGCAAACTGTCCCAACCGTAGTTGTACAATTGCACATCGAATACCTGGATACCCGTGTCCGATTCCACCGTTTCGGAAACGACGAAAAAATCACTGTCATGGTCGCCGGACAATGAACCATTGGCATGCCGCAGCACCGTCCCAGAAACACCGAGCGACATGGGCGCATTCTGAACATCCGGATCGGAGGACGTCACGTCAAGCACCTCGCTGACCTGCCCCGCTGTCGTCGTTGCAACCTGCAGGTTCCGGACATCCGGCCCGCTTCCTGCAGGAATTGTTCCGGATTCGGACACGCTGGAAAGAAAGCCTGATCCGCTTGCAGACCATGGAAGGGCTGCGCCACAGGAAGGCAGCACGACATCGACGTTGTTTTCGATGATCAGCGTCAGGCCGACCGAACCCCCGACGATGACGTCGTTGAATGACTCGGTCATGGAGGCCCCGAGAATCGCCGGAAGGGTGTAATCGACCAGGACTGGAATGTGATCCGATGCATCGTGCAACGCATCGGCAAGTGCATTGGATCGTGACGGATCACCGGGAAAGTAGGTGTTCGTCCCATCGTTGATGGCGACATCGTAATGGTCCCCATCATTGCCGAACGGACGCAATGTGTCCTGCATGTAATCGATGCCGGCGTCATCAGCCAATACCGACGTATGAAGTTGGAAGTCAAACCGATCATCTAGCGAGCCACCGATAAGTCCTCCACCAGCGGACGCTCTCGGGGACTGCGTATGTTTATACCCGTGGGTCGCCCCACTCCAACTCCCGTTCCCATAGGGATCAATGCCCGCAACCGGGCCGGAGGCCACCAATGCGGCGTAGGCCGGTTCGCTGTTGGTGTAGATGTTGTAATCACCTGCATAGATGATCTTGGAGCCTTCAGGAAGTTCCGCGGCATTCTCGAGCAGCTGCTCGACACCGAAGAGACGCTCCGCCTGGTTCTTGCTGCCGGGCGAAGCCTTCAGGTGACTGCTGTAGATGAAGAAATCGACTGGAGGATTTTCATATCCGATGAGGCGTACCTGCCAACGATCACTGCGACGGCCAGCCCCGGTGTAGATGTCAGCATGGCCACCTGTGATCTCCGTCACCAGGGATGAGTGATAGAACATGGCCTGGGCACCGCTGTAGGTATCCTCGTTGCTTGAGGTATAGGTTCCCTGCGAGTATTCAGGCCCGAGCAGATCATGAAGATCAGGGACATTCTCCACATCGACTTCCTGGAAGACCCAGACCGCCACAGGAACTGCAAAGCCCCTTGAGTCGTCGGCTGAGGCCTCGGCCATGACATGGGCAATCGCCGTGAAGTCCCCACGAAGTTGCGCGATATTCCAGGATCCCACCCGGATGCTTGCCTCCGCTGCGAGAGTGAAGCACAGCAGTGCTCCAAGGCCCGCGGGGCACATATGGCGCAGAACGACGTCGTACCCCGTTGCTCTTCTGCGCATGCAGGACGCTCCCTCGAGGACCCGAAATCGCCTGTACCCACCGTGAGCCAGACACCCCAAGTCTACTGAGAGGGAAAGCAAATCAAAGAAAAAACAGCATTAAGCGGCACTGCTGGTGGCCTGTTCCCACCGAATCCAGCCTCGAATGCTCAATCCAGCGAGCACCAGGTTGCCAAGGATGCCCCATAAACTGTCGACCATGCCGTTGAAGGCGACGAAGGCCAATGCTGCCAGCAGGCCGAAGATGAACCCTTCGCGTCGTTGATTCCCCAGGAGCCAGAACGAGATGAACATGAGAACGACCGCAACGAGGTCGAGACCGAGGTGATTACCCATCATTTCAATCATTACTGAAGCTCCCTGGTGAATGCATGAACGGTCTGCGCAAGAAAAACCCCGCCATAAAACGGGCGGGGGTGATTCTCAAGCTCTGAGAAAGGTGAACAGACGGTTCGCACTTCCCCGTGCCTCGCGGCACGGGATCCGGGTCGAAACCCGGTCGAGAATATGCTGACTTCCCGAAGCAGATTACTCTGCTGGACACTGCTGGTTGTGTCGGACGACGAAAATCGACCGACTACAGCATTGCCACATCGGGTCTAAGGAAATCCCTTAGAAAGGAGGTGATCCAGCCGCAGGTTCCCCTACGGCTACCTTGTTACGACTTAGTCCCAGTCACCAGCCTTGCCGTGGGCACCGTTGAATTACGGCGACTTCGGGCACTGCCAGCTTCCATGACTTGACGGGCGGTGTGTACAAGGCTCAGGAACGTATTCACCGGGGCGTAGCTGATCCCCGATTACTAGCGATTCCAACTTCATGGAGGCGAGTTGCAGCCTCCAATCCGAACTGGGGCAGGTTTTTGCGATTTGCTCCACCTCGCGGTATTGCATCGTTCTGTACCTGCCATTGTAGCACGTGTGCAGCCCTGGGCATAAAGGCCATGCGGACTTGACGTCGTCCCCACCTTCCTCCGGTTTAACACCGGCAGTCTCGCTAGAGTCCCCGCCATTACGCGTTGGCAACTAGCGATAGGGGTTGCGCTCGTTAAGGGACTTAACCCGACACTTCACAGCACGAGCTGACGACAGCCATGCAACACCTGTGTACGTTCCACCCGAAGGCGTCGCTCCCGTTTCGAGGAGTTAATCCGTACATGTCAAACCCAGGATAAGGTTCTTCGCGTTGCTTCGAATTAAGCCACATGCTCCACCGCTTGTGTGAGCCCCCGTCAATTCCTTTGAGTTTTAGCCTTGCGACCGTACTCCCCAGGCGGTGCACTAAACACTTTTGCTTCGGCCGGGATGAGTGTCAGAACTTCCCCGACCTAGTGCACATCGTTTACGGCGTGGACTACCGGGGTATCTAATCCCGTTCGCTCCCCACGCTTTCGTGTCTCAGCGTCAGAACAGGCCCAGTGGCCTGACTTCTCCTTTGGCGTTCCGGTAGATATCAACGCATTTCACCACTCCACCTACCGTTCCGACCACCCCTACCTGTCTCAAGACACATGGTTCGCTCTGCAGTTCCTCGGTTGAGCCGAGGGATTTCACAAAACGCCTTCATGTCCGCCTACACACGCTTTAAGCCCAGTGATTCCGAATAACGCTCGGGCCCTTCGTATTACCGCGGCTGCTGGCACGAAGTTAGCCGGCCCTTCCTTTGAGTCTGGTCATTGTGTTCCTAAACTCTGACAGTGGTTTACACTCCGAAAAGCTTCATCCCACACGCGGCATTGCTCCGTCACGCTTTCGCGCATTGCGGAATATTCGTTACTGCAGCCTCCCGTAGGAGTCCGGGCAGTGTCTCAGTCCCGATACTGCGGGTCATGCTCTCACACCCGCTACCCGTCTTTGGCTTGGTGAGCCGTTACCTCACCAACAACCTGATAGGACGTTCCTCGCTCCAAAGGCGACCGAAGTCTTTGGTCCGTAGACATCATCGAGTATTACACCCAGTTTCCCGGGGCTATCCTCAACCTAAGGGTACGTAGGAACGCATTACTAGTCCTTACGCCACTTCATGCACCCCCGAAGGGGCTTTCATCGTTCGACTTGCATGTTTTAGCCATGCCGCCAGCGTTCAATCTGAGCCAGGATCAAACTCTTCAATTGAAATGATTGTCGTCGCCCGAAGGCGGCGGAATCTTCCGAAGAAGAAATTTGCCTTGGCATTCGGCCGGGTCGAAACCCGGCCAAAATGGTCATCATCAAGTTCAGTACTTGATGCCAAGGTGTCGGCTAAGGCACCCTGGATTTATTTGAACATCACTAACCCGCCGCCCTTGGGGGGCGACATGAGTCATGTCCACTGAATCGACAAGATTCAAGGTTCACGAGAGGATGTTCGTGATGCGACCGCTGTGAAACAAATCGCACCACTGGGATCCAACAACCGTCGCCCTCGTGAGGCGGCGGATGCAGGTCACACCCTCGCGGCTTACCGTCTGTTCACTTTTCAAAGAGCTCAAAGGCGCGCAGAAGACACGCCGGTCTTGCCCAAAAGGCAAGAGGGAGAATGTATCCCTCTTCAATGGTCCCGTCAAGGGATTCAGGGCCCTGAAAGGCTCTTTTTTACGTTCCAGGAAGTCCATCGTGGTGTCTTCCCATCCCGAACTGCGCCAACAGCAAGAATCAACCTTGAGGGCTGCAACGTATTGAGACAACCAGCTGCAGCCATTGATGTCCTCCCTGATGTAAGAATGTCATCAACCAGGACGATTGTCCGCCCTCGTAAACTCCTGCTGGCATTGAAATAGGGATGAACTCGGAGTCGAATACGCCCAAGTGGAGCCCGGCTTCGTTCACTGAAACCGACTGCTGCCTGCGGCCTGCATCGGGCCATTTTCAGTTCCCTGCAAACAGGGCGATTCAACTGCTTTCCAATGGCCGAGGCAAGGAGACCCGCATGGTCGATGCCACGAACAAGTCGCCTCCCCGCTGGCATCGGCATCGGCACGATGACCGATGTGTGCAAGGAGTTTCCCAGTACCGGTCTCAATCGGTCGGCAAGCATCCGCCCCAGCGGCTGCGCCACCTCCCACCAGCCGCTGTATTTCAAACCAAGAAGCAGTGATCGAAGTTCCGCCTCCAGGCAACCCAGTCGTACAACCTCTGAAAAAGGGAGATCCCGATTCCGGCATCGATGACAGCCCGTCTCGGTTGCTTCACCTGTACCGACGCTGCTGCCGCAACGAATGCACCAGCAGACCAGGGGGTCGGCAGGGACAGGTTCGATTCCAAGTGGAAGCCGAGACCACCCGATCCATTCCCCAGCAGCATTGTCAAGTTGTCGTACCAGGCGTCGAATACGCCATCGAAATGCAAACACGCGCAGAGTATTACGTGGATGTGAGGCACACCTGCAGAAGACTGCACAATCTCCAGTGCATGAGGTGACAGCCTGCAGGCCCAGTCAAGTCAGGATGATGATGCGGCTGTTCGGGATTCGATGTCCAGGTCCTCGACCTCGGGACTGGTCGACAACTGCATTATCGCCAGGTTCACAACCGCTTCAAGGCTCTGTTCCCTTGGATCACTCATGAGTCCATGAAGTTCCAATGGCCGCAGGTCCAGATCCGTTGCACACTCGACGAACAGAACCGTCGACATGATCTGGGTAGGACTCGGCCCGCCTTCCTGTTCCATTCGCCTTCGCCGAGCAGCGTTCAACTGTTCCTGGACTCGGTTTGCCAATCGCATGCGTTGGCGAGGCGTGCAATGGTCGATCCATTGCTGGATGAGGTTCTCGTTTTTCATACCTGGCCTTCCATTCAGCCGTCCCCAGGGCCCTCCTGGCCCATGTGTGCATCCATACCGTGCCTCTGCGACTGTCAGTGGCACAAGGGAGAGGGCTCGGCAACGTGTCCAGAAGGCTTCAGGTCCTGTTTGACTCTGGAAAGTCGAGTACCTGGAATGAGAATGCACGGCGACTGCAGTACTTTTCAGCTCATCAGGAGGGTTTTGCAGGGCTATCGACATCGCGTTTTTTTTCGGACTTCTCGAAAGGAATCCCCCCTCTGTTGATCCTCCTGTTGATCCGTCATGGATCTGGAGTGAACGATGAGCAGCACGATCCCTTCCCCAGGTACGAACAAACGACGATTCTGGCTACCACCTATTCCCCCCCAGGACACGGTGGAGGTGCCACTGGTTCAAACGGATCTTGCTGCACATGGTCAGGACAGGCCATCGAACGTATCCCAACATGCGCGGATGGACATGCCTGTTGAACGCATGGCCTGAAGAAGATCCTGGTGAACAGGATGGCCTAAGGATGGAGAGAACTGTCGCGATGAACGAGGAGCGAACCGTGCAATCCCCAGACCCCATCAAGACAATCATGCGACTTTTTGAGAAGCACTATGAGAATCTCTACTGCTACATGAGGCGGTATACACCCCCCGCTGAATGCGAGGAACTCTGCCAGGAAGTCTTCCTGGAACTCTCGGACTGCGGTGCAGTCAGAGACCACCCCTCGATTGAATCAACCTTGTACAGGATGGCCCGCGAACTGCTCAGGCGGCGCTACAGGCCACTCCTCCGGATACGCCATGCCTTGGATGCCTTTCAAAGCGGCACTACCTGGACACACGGGCGTCTCATGAACCTGAACCAACACCCCCAGCCTGCAACGACGCGGCACCTGAGGGTTCTTGGCCGAGCGCTTACCAAGCTCTCGACCGATCAGAGACAGACTCTTCGGCTGTTGATTGCCGAGGGCCTGTCAACGGAAGAAGCGTCACTTCAACTGGGAGTCACCACGGGCCTGGTGGAAGCGTGGGCTTCCTCAGGACTCGAACGACTCAATGAACGGATGCAGAATCATGTTGAACAAGCGTAATGATCATATTGATACGGCAATGCTTGAAGAAGCCGACCGCAGCAAGGAACGCGTTCGTCAACTTCTCGCGATCCAGATCGATGCACAGCTTGCAATGAACGAGAGCATCGACGCGGAAGCAGACACCTGGAATGACTTCTCCTTTTCAGGGGATTTCGAAGCCATCAAGGCCTGACCGGGACACACGCGAGGCCCTTCGAGCCGGACCATGGCCGTCCCCCTCGAAGCGTCTCGAGGCATGCACGACACCATGCCTTCAACTCGCACCTCGTGCGAAGGACGGCCTCCCCCAGAAGGCGGCAGCGTGATCGACTGAAGTCGGTTCCCTCAGGAACCTGACGCCATTCGTCGAAGAACGGTATGCAGGATGCCGCCGTTGGCGAGGTACTCGACCTCGACCGGCGTGTCTGCCCGGAACGTCGTGGAGAACTCGATGTTCGAGCCGTCTTCTTTCGTGGCGACGATCTGGACATCCTGCCGTGGCGACATGTCGTTGTACAGGTCGACCTGGAAGGTCTCTGTTCCATCGAGCCCGAGTGACGACGCGGACTCGCCGTCCTTGTACTCCAGTGGAACCACGCCCATCCCGACGAGGTTGCTTCGATGGATCCGCTCGTAGCTTTCGGCGATGACCGCCCGAACACCCAGGAGAAAGGTTCCCTTGGCCGCCCAGTCACGCGAGGAACCCATCCCGTAGTCTTTGCCTGCAAGAACGACCAGTTGTGTTCCAGACTCCCTGTAACTGCAACTGGCTTCGAAGATGGACTTGACCTTTCCGTCGGTAAAATCGGTCGTCCAGCCACCCTCCGTCCCGGGAGCCAGCTGGTTTCGGACTCGGATGTTCCCGAAGGTGCCACGTGTCATCACCAGATCATTGCCACGGCGTGAACCGAAACTGTTGAACATGCTCACCGGCACGTCGTGCTCCTTCAGCCACAGCCCGGCCGGTGAATCAGCGCCAATGGCTCCTGCCGGCGAAATGTGATCCGTCGTCACGGAATCACCCAGCAGGCACAGCACGCGTGCATCCTTGACAGGATTGATCCCGGGAAGCTCCGAGGTCATCCCCTCGAAGAAGGGAGGACGGTGGATGTAGGTGCTTTCATCGGACCAGTTGAAGACTTCTCCCCCGCTGGTCTCAATAGCCCTCCAATCATCGGAGCCGGTATAGACATCCGAGTACTGCTCGATGAATTGGTCGCGACCAAGGCTGGCTCGCACGACCTCGTCGATCTCGGCCTGAGTCGGCCAGATCTCCTTCAGGAAGACGTCGTTGCCGTCGGTATCGGCGCCGATCGCCTCGGTGGTCAGATCCATGTCCACGGAGCCTGCCAATGCGTAGGCGACGACGAGGGGTGGCGATGCCAGGTAGTTGGCACGGACATCGGGGCTGATGCGACCCTCGAAGTTCCGGTTGCCACTGAGAACGGACGTGGCAACAAGGTCGTTGCCCTGGATGGCCTCGTGGATCGGGCCTTGCAGAGGACCCGAGTTGCCGATGCAGGTCGTGCACCCGTAGCCGACGACGTAGAAACCGATGGCCTCGAGATCTTCAAGCAGACCGCTTCGTTCCAGGTACTCCGTTACGACCTTCGAACCCGGTGCCAGGGATGTCTTGACCCAGGGTTTCCTGTTCAAGCCTCGCTCACGTGCCTTGCGAGCCAGGAGGCCTGCGGCAACCATGACATCGGGATTGCTCGTATTCGTGCAACTCGTGATGGCCGCGATGACGACATCACCGTCGTCCAGTTTGAAGTGATCCCCGTCGATATCGACTTCGGCTGATGCACCTGCGTCTCGATTCGGTGCAAGCGTCTGGGCCATGTCATGGCCCCACTGCGACTTCATGGACGAAAGAGCAATGCGATCCTGTGGCCGCTTGGGGCCAGCCAGAGCCGGCTCGACCGTTGCAAGGTCAAGTTCGAGTGTCGAGGAATACACCACGTCCGCACCAGGATCATGCCAGAGCCCCTGTGCCTTCGTGTACTGCTCGACCATCTTGATCAGCGCCTCGTCCCTGCCGGTCAGGTTCATGTAGCGAAGGGTCATCTCGTCCACGGGGAAGTAGCCCATCGTGGCCCCGTACTCGGGTGCCATGTTGGCGATCGTGGCCCGGTTCGCCAGCGGCATCGACGCCAGCCCGGGACCGAAGTACTCGACGAATTTCCCGACGACTCCATGTTCGCGAAGCATCTGGGTCACTCGCAGGACCAGGTCTGTCGCGGTCGCCCCCTCGGGCAGGGCTCCAGTGAACTTGAAGCCCACGACCTCCGGCACGAGCATGTAGATGGGTTGTCCGAGCATGCAGGCTTCCGCCTCGATGCCACCGACTCCCCACCCCAGCACGCCCAGGCCGTTGATCATGGTTGTATGTGAATCCGTCCCGACAAGGGAATCGGGATAGAGCTCGGAACCGTTGTCCCAGGTCACCTTTGCCAGGTATTCGAGATTGACCTGGTGGATGATTCCCGTAGCCGGTGGCACGACCTGGAAGTTGTCGAATGCGGACTGGCCCCACTTGAGAAACTCGTAGCGCTCCTGGTTTCGTTCGAACTCCTTGTTCGAGTTGATCGTCAATGCCGTAGCCGAGTTGAATGCATCGACCTGGACGGAGTGGTCGATCACCAGGTCGCAGCGGACAAGCGGATTGACCTTCGAGGCATTGGCCACGTCCCCGGTCATGTCGACGATGGCCGAACGCATGGCTGCCAGGTCGACGATTGCGGGTACCCCGGTGAAGTCCTGCAGTACGACCCGGCTGGGTATGAAGGGTATTTAAACA